>Ga0209979_1000118_pt1 | contig 128944 bp, 109 predicted proteins | sample AnhtaG_FD_183114 | JGI IMG/M metagenome (GOLD analysis project Ga0209979, IMG submission 183114) | Deep subsurface microbial communities from Anholt, Denmark to uncover new lineages of life (NeLLi) - Anholt_01485 metaG (SPAdes) (version 2) | ecosystem: Environmental > Aquatic > Marine >...
CGGCCACCACTCGTGGGCCGCCGCCATGCATCTTGAGCGCTCGGATGGAAGCCACTATCACCACACAATTGGGGATCAGCCCTGAATATCGGCACTTGATATCGAAGAACTTCTCCATGCCGCAGTCCACCCCAAAGCCCGACTCGGTGACCAAATAACCATCAGGAACCAGTTTCAGCCCGATCTTGTCGGCGATGATAGAGGAGTTACCATGGGCGATGTTGGCGAAGGGGCCGGCATGGACGAAAGCCGGGCTGTGCTCCAGAGTCTGCATCAGGTTGGGCATGAGGGCCTCTTTCATCAGCACGGTCATCGCGCCAGCCACGCCTAGATCCTCGGCTGTCACCGGCTCACGCTTTTTGCTGGTGCCGATGACGATTCTGCCCAGCCGCTCCCGTAGATCGAAGAGATCAGTGGTTAAGGCTAAGATGGCCATCACTTCAGAGGCCACGGTGATGTCGAAGCCGGACTGGCGGGGACGGCCATCCCACTTGGTGCCCAAGCCTATGATGACGTTCCGCAGGGCCCGGTCGTTGATATCCACCACGCGATTCCAGGTGATGCTATAGGGGTCGATGTCCAGCCGAGTGAGCCCTCTCTTGGCTAACTGCTCATCGGTCTGCCAATCTTCGTGCATTATGCGGGCGTCGATAGCCGCTGCCAGGAGGTTGTGGGCCGCTCCCACGGCATGGATATCGCCGGTGAGGTGGAGGTTGAAATCCTCCATGGGAACGATCTGGGAGTAGCCGCCACCGGCCGCCCCACCCTTGATGCCGAAAGTGGGACCCTGAGAAGGTTGCCGGATAACGGTGAATACCTTCTTGCCGATATAGTTGAGCCCTTGGCTCACCCCGATGGTGGTCACCGTCTTGCCTTCTCCCAGGGGGGTAGGGGTGATGGCGGTGACATCGATGTATTTGCCGTTGGGCCGGTCCTTGAACTTCTCCAAGACATCGAGATGGACCTTAGCCTTGTATTTGCCGTAGAGGTCCAGGTCATCCTCCCCCAGCCCCAGTTCCTCGGCGATCTCCAAGATAGGTCGTAATTTCGCCGCTTGAGCGATCTCTAGATCAGATAGCATTTCCGTGCCTCCTTATGAGAATATGGGCTGTCCTAAGTGATTATTATACCATAAGCAAGTCAAAAGGAAGTCAAAATATGGTCAAAATCAGGTCAGAGGGGGGAAACGGGGCTAGAAAGGGGAATAGACTCTGGGCCAGGTTGTAGGAGAGGACGGCGTTCATCGCCGCGGAGCTTCCAACCCGGCCCAGAGAGCGAGGAAACGGGGACTCGATTACTGTCCTATAAAGATCCACCCTCCCAATCGCCCTCGGGGGAGAAAGAATATCCTAACCCCCGGTGGGTGATGATGAGGCTGGGAAGGGCGGGATCTGCCTCTATCTTTCTTCGTAGTCGGGAAATATATTGGCGAAGGACCCCCTTGTTCGGCCTAGAAAGGGTGGCAGAGATCGCCTCCAGGAGTTGCTCGTGGGTCAGGATCTGCCCGGCGTTGCGGATTAAGTATTCCAACAAGCGGAACTCCGCTGGCGTGAGTCGCACGATTTTGTCGCCTATGATCACCTCATGGGTATCGAAGTTAACCCAGATCCCAGGAGCGGTATAGATGGAAAGCCTAGGTTCCATCGTCTCTCGATCTGTGCGCCGCAGGAGCGCTGCCACCCGAGCGAGGAGTTCCTCCATATCCAGAGGCCTCGGAACGGAGTCATCGGCTCCCAGTTCCAGGCTTCTCAGTCTCTCTACTCTGTTAGAGGAAAGGGTTATGATGGGCACCTGGGAGACCTCCCTTATGCGGCGGCAGGCCTCCGGCTCGTTTAAGGAAGAAGATGTGGTATCCCCTTGGATGATCACCAATTGGGGAGAATAGTGGAAAAGTTGCCAGAGAGCCCGGTCTAAAGAATAGGCCTTTCCTACCCTATATCCGCTCTCTTGGAGACCCTCCTCTAGACGTTTCAAGAGAGCCAAGTCGCTCCCTGCAAGTAAGATCTTTTTGTCCATCGATCTCGAATCTCATGCTACTGGGGCAGAAAACCGATCTGATACAGCCTGAGGGGCAAACCGATATCCCACCCCCCTCTCCGTCAATATGTATCGGGGATGAGTGGGGGCATGCTCGATCTTTCGCCGCAGATGTCTCACGTAGACCTTCACATAGTGAAGGGATTCAACATACTCCGGCCCCCATACCTGCGAGAGGAGATGCTCTTTGCTCAACACCCGCCCCGGGTTTCGAATGAAGCAAGCGAGCAGGCGGAACTCCGTGGGTGTCAATTCCACCCGCTCCATCCCGCGTCTCACCTCCCTCGTCTCCAGATTCACCAACAGGTTCCCGTCATCGAAGGTGGTAGGCTTGGCAACGTAGGGCCGCCACCTGCTGCGGCGGAGGAGGGCTTCGATACGCAAGAGAAGCTCCTCCATGTCAAAAGGCTTAGGCAGGTAATCATCGGCTCCCATAGAAAGCCCTCGTACCTTGTCTTGGAGATCGCTGTGGCAAGTGAGCATGAGGATGGGAACATCGGAGACCTCCCGCAACCTCCGATAGACCCCCCAACCATCCATGACCGGCATCATGATATCCAGGACTACCAGATCGGGCTTCTCCTCGAAGGCTAACCTCAAACCCTCGATGCCGTCGCCAGCGGAGTGAACGGTGTACCCCTCACCCTCCAAGTTGAGGCCGAGCAACCTCGCTAGGGCCGGATCGTCCTCCATGATCAGGATCTTTGCTTCATGGTCTCTCGCCCTTCTCTCTAGCATCAAACCCTCAGTTCCCTTAAGGAGCGACATCCCCACGCCCTCCTCGCTAGGGAGGCCAAAGGGGCAAAGTAAAACTGAACTTGGAGCCCTGCCCCCTTTTACTCTCCGCCCAGATCTTCCCCCCTTGGGCCTCCACCAACTTCTTGGCCAAATATAGGCCCAGGCCGAATCCGTCGGGTTTCCGACTCCCACCTTCTCTGACCCGATAGAACTTGTCGAAGATGTGAGGGAGATCTTCCTTGGGGATCCCCTTTCCTGAATCGGTGACCGAGACTGAGGCGAACTCCCCATCCAGAGGTTGGATCTCGATCTTGATGATACTCCTAGATGGCGAGTACTTGATGGCGTTGTCTAACAGGTTATCAAGGATGAAAATCGTCCACTCTTCATCGGCCAGAATGTGCAACCCATCCTCATGAGACCAAAATTCGAAGCGGTGGCCTTCTTGGCGACGGCCTTGCCGAGCCAGCGCTTTGCTCACCAGGGAACGAAGCACCAGTTGGCGTGGGCGAGGTTTTAGCCTCCCTCCCTCCAAAGCCGAGAGTCGCACCATCTTCTCCAGGAAACGGGTGAGTCTTCTAGCCTCTTTGAAGATGATACCCAAAAGTTCGCGCCGAACAGGCTCGCTCGCCCCGGGGTCACGCATCCCTGTCTGAGCAGCGACCATGATATTTGTAGGGGCGGCTCGCATTTCATGAGAGACCAGGCAGAGAAGATCATCCCCTCCAGACTGAGCATAAGGTGGACGGGAGTTCCAAAAGGCGAGGAGGGCCCCTTGAACCTCCTCCCCTTTACCCCGAACCGGCGCTGCCATGCCATGTGTAGGAGTGTGAACTTTCTCCTTAATCTCCATACACTCTAGCGGGGACGAGAAAAGAGGACCCTCCTCCATAGCCCGCGATAAGATGCACCCTTCCTCACAAACCTTTCTCCCCACCTGGGAGGATGGCTGGAAGATATCCCCACAGAAACAGCCCAGAGAACCGGATAACCGATAGAGTGACCCATGGAGACTAACTATCCGGCGCTGGGCATCGGTGACTACGATCCCATCGGCTATGCTATCCAGGATCGCCTCTAGCCTTTCCTCTCCCCGGGCCTGTCGAAGAGAAGGTCTCTTTCGCATCCTATCCCGCTGATCTTTACGACCAGCCTCTCCCTCGTAACGATAATTTATATGAATAAAAGATTGCTATATTATTTGATGTTATTGATAACATAACACTAAATTGGCTTCCTGTCAACCCCTTGGATGTTGACACCCCTGGCCGGGGGCCTATAATATAGAAACCGGTGGGGATGGGCTTTGTGAAAAGAGCGTTGCTTCTTCTACTCCTCATAGCCCTGACGGCAGAGGGGTTGTATCTTCTCCGCTCTTCAGGCTACGCCCAAGAGAGAGGAACCAGGTGTTTCCCGGAGACGGGCCATAACCTGCAAGGGGCTTTCTTCAACTACTTTCAAGAAAAAGGGGGCTTGGAGATCCTCGGCTACCCTATGACCGAGGAGTTTCAAGAAGATGGCCTCTCAGTTCAATATTCCAGAGGGCTCGCCTTGGCCTCACAGGATCCCGTGGGAAAAGGGCGTCCGGAAGCGAGGAGGTAAAAGCGGCTCCCCTGGGCGAACTCTTGGGGCACCGGAGCCCGCCGTTTGAGCCCACATATCACTTCCCTCACCGCTACTACCCCCAAACAGGCCATGCTCTCTCCCTCGCCTTCCTCGATTATTACGAGGCCCGAGGAGGGGAGAAGCTCTTCGGCTATCCCATCACCGAGCCATTCTTGGAGAGGGGTCTAATCGTCCAATATTTCCAGCGGGCCCGCATGGAGTGGCGTCCCGACAAAAAGTGTGTCCAACTAGGCCTCTTGGGCGAGGAGTATTTTGAGGCGCGCGGCTTGGATCCGGCACTTCGGACGCCGGTTGAACCCATCGTAGAGGAGACTACGCCAAGCCCTCTTTTTCAGGGGTCTGAGAGGGGTTACATGAGGGTGAGAGACACTAAGGGAGAGGGGCTCCAGTTGCGAGAGGGACCTGGCTCCGCCTTCGCCACAGTTTACCTTCTGCCGGAGGGTGCCTTGGTCAGGGTCACAGGAGGGCCGGTAGAAGCGGATGGCTACCGCTGGTGGCAACTAACTTATGAGGGGTTAGAAGGTTGGTCCGCCGGGGCCTGGCTCCAACCCTTAGGGGAGGGCGAAACCCGGCCCTAAGATGATGGTGATGTCCGCATCTTCGCCCTCGAAGGAAGTAGAGAGCACTCGTTCGATGCCTAGAAGGCCTGCTAGGTTCCGAGCCAATTCCATGCTCTCCTCACTACTGGTTATTGCCGTCTCCTCATACTGGGCCAAATCCAGATCGATCTGTTTCTGAACATCGTAGCCTCGTCGATAGAGGAGGTCGGCCACTTCCTCCGCCAATCCAACCTGCGCCGCGCCGTTCCTTATGACTATCCTCACCTCTCCGTTGTTATTCTCCAGACTGGCTGAAGATGGGGCGAAGAGTTCTTCCAACGTGGCCTCTATCGCCGCTTTGTCGGGCAAGAGGATCTGAGCCCCGTCCAGAGTCACGAAGGGGGTGGTTAACGATTCATCGATGGCCTTCATCTCTAAGCCATCCAGACCTATCTGGCTCCCTAGGTTGGCAAGGGCTAAAATCTCCAAGGGCTGGATATCGGTGGAGATGGCGTCAAGAGCGGTGTTGATCAAAGCCGGGAGGCGAGGCAAGAGGTTCAAATCAAGGGCTCTCTGAGCCAGGGCTCGAAGCGCTTGTTGCTGCCTCCTCATCCTCTCGAAGTCGTTTCCCCCATGGCGGGTGCGCACATACTGGAGGAGCGTCTCCCCATCCATCTCTTGCCTCCCGGCGGGGATGTAGATCGTTCTATAGCCATAGTCATCATCGGGGAACATATCATCGCGGATGGGAGCCTCTACATCGATGGTTACCCCCCCGAGGGTGTCCACTATCTCTTTGAAGCCCTCGAAATCGAGGCGTACATAGTAGTCGATGGGGATCCCCAGATTCGCCTCCACCGTCTCCTTGGCTAAGGCAGGGCCCTGGCCGCCGTTCAATTCCCCGTAGAAATGAGCCGTATTGATCCGCCCCTCTCCATAGCCGGGGATGAACACCCAGAGATCTCTGGGGATGGAGAGAACGACCGCCCTCCTAGCCACAGGGTCGAGGGAGGCTACCATCATGGTATCGGTGCGCGCTGCCCTCTCTCCTTTATCCCTTCGGTCGGTGCCCAAGATCAGGATATTGACCCTCCCTTTTCCACCCCATTGGGGAACTCCCACTTGACCCTCCTCTGGACTCCCAGCGGTGAGGAGGGTAAAGGGTGGAGAAAAGGCTATCCTCCCTGGGGAGATCCTGACCACGGCTAAGAGATCACCCAGATAGGTGTGTACCCGATAACCGGTCTGAAAGCCGGTTAGAAGAAAGGCGACGAACAAGGTGCACCAGAGAAGGGCGCGCAGCCGAGGCGCACCGTGACGTCGGCGATGCAGGCTCGCCACCTAGTCCCTCCGAAGTTAGATCGATTTTATGAAACTCTAACCCTCGCCAGCCTGGCGGCTATCATCAGCATTACCAAGCCTACTCCCAGAAGCAATGAGTCGAGGCCTCCCCGACCGGTGGCCGGGAGCTCTCCACCCCCTGAGGGGGTAGCGGTAGGCATGGCTTGGCTAGTAGGTGTAGGCGTAGTGGCCGCGACCACCACTAAGGTGGGAGTGGCGGTAGAAACTAACGCCCTCGTGGGTGTGGGGGTCGATAGAGCCAGCGGCGTTTTGGTGGGAGCGGGAAGGGGAGCAGGCTCGCCCCCTCGCAGCCGCCTCAACCCGAAGAAGCCACCGAGGCCCACCAGCCCTACGACCAAAAGTCCCACTAGCACCATGGTCGATATGGCGAAGACCCGATTCTCTCTAGCCGCGATCATAAGAACCTCCTTTCCATCCTAAGTTGTCAACTCCCCTTCTCGTTGAGGAGGAAGAGTCCTTCATACCTTTCGTCACCCTCTAGGTTTCCCCAGAGAGCCTCTGCCTCGCCCTGCTCCATCCAATCGGAGGCCAGTCGGGCCAGCGGGGGGGTCTCTGGAGAGATCTGAGCGAAGGTAAGAAAAAGGAAATCACCCTGGACCATCGCTTGAAAGCGTTGATCCAAGAAGTCTAGGGTATAGAGGCCGTTGGCCCATACCGGCACTTCGAAACCCCCAGGGCCGTGCTCGGCCTTGGAGCCGCTGGTGGTCACCACCGAATTCCCCCAGGGGTCGGTAATGGCGAGGCCAATCCCTGCGCCAGGGAAGTTGCCAGCGATCCCTCGCAGGCCGGGGCGCACCTCCCGCTGCACGGTCATGGTCCACTCCTCATCTTCCTCAGGATCCGGCGGCTCCTCCTGATCGTCTGGAGGAGCAGGAGGCTCCCTCACGAAGGGAAGTAGCCCCTTCACCAGGGCGATGGTCTCCTCCCTGGTACCCATGGTATTGCTATACCAAGCATCAGCGTCCAACCCAGAGAGGATCCAAGGGCAGACGGCGAAGAGATAATCCGGAAGGGGGTCCTCGTTGGAGAGGCAACCGGTCTTGAACCAGGCGAACATCTGCTCGTGATAGCGAGCATGGAGATAGTCGTCGACTACGGCATACCGCCTATCCTGGGATGAACGGTATTGCCAACCACCCTCTCCACAGATCATAGGCGGGACAAAGCCCAACTCCTCCTCGAAGACCTTGGCGAAGGCTAGGAAGCCCAGGACGCCGTTATAGTCATCGTGGATCGTCTGTCCAGGGTTCTTATCCTTTTCTCGCCACTCGTTAATCTGCTCGATGGGGGCCACGAACTCCCAATGGGGGTTTTGAACCGGGGTGCCCTCTTGATTTATGGGATCGTAGGGGTATCTGGGGGGGTGGTTGAGGCCGTAGTTGTGGGGACAGAACCAAGCCCGCCCCCAGAGATGCATCACCCCCCGCCGCCTCGTCTCGGCGATCACCTCCCGCAGTAGACCCACATCCAAAACCTGCAGCCCCGGAAAGCCCCCGGCGTCGTATACGGCGAGGGCCTTATCCACCCACTTACTGACGAAGAGGGGAAGATCGGGCCGCTTCCCTCGGGATCCCTGCGGGACATCGGACCATTCCCGATTATCCGAGGGCTCGTTGTAGATCTGGATATAGGGGGGAACACCGCAATCCTGCATGATCCTCACATCCCGCACGAAATCGTGCCCTCCGTCTATGAGGGTATACGGTCTCACCACAGGCATGATCCCCTGAGGCCAGAAGAGGCGGATGGCCCTCTCCATTTGGATCTCATCCCCGGGGACGAGTAACACCCACTTGAGGCCCAGATCTTTAACCCGACTCAGCTCTTCCGCTAAAGCCTCCTCGCGGAAGTCAAGGCCCAGGTGTATCCCTAAGCCGTTATCCTCTGGCGGTCTCGGCCATTCCCAGAGTTCCATATGGGGGATCTCGGGGGAGAGATCGACCACCGGTAACTCATAGGTACTCCCTTGGACCAAGGTTTCGATCCCGGCATAGTAGTGGCGCAGGATCTCCTCATAGGTTGCCCCCTCTTCAGCCATCTTCATGGCCCCTCTCTGGCACATCCCCACCCCGTGCCCGTACATGGAATCATATCCACAGATGCAAGGGGCGGAACGGCAGTAGGGAAGGGCCTCTACCCACACATCCTCGCTGTTCCTCGTCCTCCCATCGCAGTGGCCGAAGTAGAAGGCAGCGACGATCTCATCATCATAGGTGGCTACCATGCCTTTGGTCTCCTCCACGGCCTGGTCTGTCCTCTCATGGTGGGTGGGAGACCAGACCTGACAGTGGGTGGTAGTGCAGATGTCGGCGCCCTTCTCCCTATGGCGAGGGTATTTCACCGCGTTGGCAGCGTAGCAGCGGGCGGCCACAGCCTGGGCTTTCAGAGCCTCCAGAGGAGCGTTCGTGCCCATCTCTCGGGGTAGAACACCCTTCAAATACTCCTCCAGGTCCATCACCTCCACCTCGTCGTCATGCAACACCCTGATCTTCTCCGGGAGATCGACCCGGAAACGGCGGCTCTCTTTTGACATCTCTTGGAGAGCGGCTATGGAGGCTCCAAGGACCGGCTCTCCATCAGGCCGGAACCAGCGCTGCTGGGCTAAGGGGCTAGCATCCTCAGCAGCCAAGAGCCAGAAGGCGTTGTTAAAGAAGTAATTGGGCACCTCCCCTTGCATCATCATCTGAGAGATCTGGGCACTGCGCCGAGCGTGGGTGGCCTCATCGACGGGAGGATAATCAAAGGAGGACTGATCGCCCAAACGCAGACCGTTAGCCGCCCCTAGGAGGGGAAGCGAGCGGCCCACCTTCTGGCGGATGATCTCGTCGTACCATTGGAAGAGGCAAAAACCGCGATGATCCTCGCAGCCAGGGAGGCCCTGGTAGGGCTGGGCATCAGGCCACCGGGTCTTGCCTCCCTTCCCCCAGGTCAAGGGCTTATTGAAGGCGTAGTTCTCGATGGCTACCGCCATCTTCCCGTAGAGATCTCCCTTGTCCCGACGGTTCAATATATCGAGACAGGCTTCCAGAAAGACCGTGTCCCAAAAATCCCCCCCAGGGCTCAAGGGCGGGAAGAGGGGAACGATCCCCTCCACCTCACACATCGTCTCCAGGCAAGGGATCAAGAGGTCCATGAACCGCTCCGTCAGGTCTTCCTCCTCCCATTGAGGCCATCTCGAGGCCAGATTGGGCTCCTTAAAGGGAGAGATATAGTGAACGCCCCAGGAAGCGTACCTCTCGCAAAGGTCCCGCACCTCATCCTGATCGAGGAAGGTTATGTAAGGGTTGGAGATCTGCACAACAGGCTCTATATCCCCCTCCAAGAGCCCCCTTATGAATGAGGCCGGTATCGATCCCTGGGGGTCGGAGGGGATCACCAACCAACTGGCGCCCATGCTTTTCAACAAGGACAGGAAGGTGTGGAGATAACAATCGTCGTAATGATTGTAATCAGGGAACCAGTGGAACCCGATCCCTGTATCCCCTCTCGGTCTTGGGTAGTCTCGTATACGCACCATCTCCTCCTCGTCAATCCTGTGGAATGATCAGCTCTTGTCCAATGTCGAGGATCGTATCCTCGGAGAGGCCGTTCGCCTCCATAAGGGCCTCCACCGTTACCCCAACCTCTAGGGCGATGGACCAAAGGGTATCGCCGGCCGCCACCGTATAGATGATGCCCTGGGGAGAGGAGGTAGGCTGGGGCGTGGCCTCAAGAACAAGGGGGATGAGCAACTCCTGCCCCACATCTAGGATCGTATCCTCGGAGAGGCCGTTCGCCTCCAGAAGGGCCTCCACCGTCACCCCAAACTCTAGGGCGATGGACCATAGGCTATCCCCCTGCTCTACCCTATAGGTGATGTGTGGTGGTGGCGTAGGCGTCAAAGTAGGGGCCAAAGTGGGCGTGGGCAGGGTAGAGGTTGGACTCGCCGTGGGGGTGGGCGGGATAGGCCTGGCCCGTGAACAGCCAAACCCAAATAATATCAGAAGTAGCACCAGGCTTCTTTTCATCCTTATCTCCTTCATCTCTCCATCGCTTTTAGGGCCTCGTAGGCGGGGCGCAACGAGCCATCGGGGTAGGTTAGAAAGTACCCTTCGTCGCTTCAGCCAGAGGAGGGGCTACCATCATCCTCGCCCACTTCGACCAGTTTTCCCTAGCCCACGAATAGGCCCGCACCAAGTAGTCGGCCTGCTCCTCCTCGGTGACAGCGTGCCATCGATGCTCGTCGGTGCTCCATCCGAACTCCGTGATCGCCACCTTCTTTGCCTCATCGCCATTTTCCACCATGATGTGGCGCAGATCCTCAGCCCGACGGAAACAGAAAGCCCGGCGCTCTCCCCAAAAGGGGCTCCTGGCCACCTCTTCGGGGCTCACCTCGGGTGGAGCCTTGAAGCCCGGCGCGTTCACCCCTAAGAGATCGAAATACCGCCTCCCCCCCGTTTGGTAGATCTGGTCCAAGAAGAGATCGTCAGGGATGGCTACTGGCAATCCAGTCTCCGTGGGTGCGAGGCCCGCAGAGATGACCAAGGCTTCAGGGTCCGCGGCCTTGATATTCAGATAGGCCACTCGTAGGAGAGCCACATATTCCGCCGCGTTGGGAGGTCCCCACTGAGAGGCCAGGTTCGGCTCCCTCCAGATCTGGTAGGCTTCTATCCTCCCTCTATAGCGGCTAGCCAGGGCGTAGAGGAAGTCTCCGAGGTCACGGTAGTTGTCTGGAGGGGAGTTAGTCGGCCCCTCGGCCTGAGCCCAAGGGGGCGGAGAATCGACCAGGGCGATGATAGAAAACCCCTCCAGAGCCTCCACCACCCTATCGGCCACCCCCCAGTCGAATATCCCCTTCCCCACCTCCATCTCTCGCCAGGGAAAGCCTTGCCTTACCCAACTGAATCCCGCCTCTCTAGCCAGCCGAGCCTGCTCATAACTACCTTCCCCCCAGGCTGACACCCCAACACCATATTCCAAGGTAGGTGCCTCCGAGGCAACCGAAGGGACAGAGGAAAGAACGCCTTCGGAGATAGTGGTCGAGTCCGGGATAGTCAAGTTTTGACCCACGTATATCAAGTGGGGGTTATAGAGGCCGTTAGCCCCCATCAACGCCTCCACCGAAACTCCGAACCCCCTGGCGATGGAATAGAGGGTATCCCCATACCGGATAACATAGCCACCTGACCGCTCCTGAGTAACGATAGAGATCGAAGAGGGGACAGTCAGCCTCTGCCCTACGTAGATGAGAGGGCTGGTCAAGCCGTTGGCGGCCATCAGGGCCTCTACAGTCGTCCCGAAACGGTTAGCGATGGAGAAGAGCGTATCTCCCCACTGTACGATATAGATAGTGGGCCCGGTCATCCCGCGCGGAGCGGCCATAACGGGCAGGGCGACCGTGGTCAAACCGAGGGCCAAGATGAGGGCCACTATCCCCCCTCTCATCGCACGCCCCCTCCGGCGAAGAGAAATCCCAACAAGCATCCCAAGAGATAGGAACAAACCAGGAAGAGGAGCAAAGGGCGTATCCTGAGCACCCTCTGGGTGATGAAGGCCAAAACTCTCCAAAAGAATAAAGCGACCATTCTTCCCTTCACCTCGAAACGGAGACTTTCAGCACTTCGCCGTCCTTATCGGCGACAACCCGCACCACCTGCAGAAGATCGCCTCCCCCAGCCAGGGGGAGCCTCCTCCTGAAGGTATAAATGTACCTCCCCTTAGAAGTGGAAACTTTGGGTTCCACACCCCTCATCTTCGGAAACCGGCTGTAGATATACCCTTTTACCTTCGACGCCCTCTCCTTAGACACCGTTACTCCTTGAACCAGGATCCAGCCCTCCTCCGTCGGATAAAGGCTGGGATATCTAGATCGGTCTCGGCCACGAAGGGGCGGTGGGTGGCTGGCTCCACCAGTTCCGAGGTCTCCACGAACCACTGGGGCGACCCCTGCTTTTCATGGACCAGGATCTGAAGCGGCTCATAAGCCCATTTATCCCCCTCCATGCCCACAGCGATGAGGGTGACCTGGATACGCCCTGTTAGTTTAGGATCGATCGAGGCACCCACGGAGATGCTAGCCCCGGGATGAGCCGCCTGGACTATCGCTTCCACAGCCTGGTCGATATCCCAAAGGGTGAGATCGTTCCCCCCAGTCACGTTGATGAGAAGACCCTTGGCTCCGGCGATGGAGCGGATATCGGTGAGAGGGCTTACCACTGCCGCCTCGGCCGCGGCCACCGCTCTATCCTCCCCCTGACCATGGCCGATGGACATGAGCGCCACGCCAGCACCGTGGAGGATGCTCCTGATATGGGCGAAGTCCAGGTTGATGAGCCCCGGGCTGGTCACCAGTTCGGAGATCCCCTGCACCCCCTGTCTCAAGACGTCATCAGCGATGCGGAAGGCGATATCCAGTGATATGGTGGCGTCGATCAACTCCACCAAGCGATCATTGGGGATAGCGATCACCACATCAGCCCTCTCCCGTAGGGCCTCCAGCGCTTCCCGGGCCACCCCCATCCGCAACTTCCCCTCGAAAGCGAAAGGCTTCGTCACTACGACGATGGATAAGGAGCCCTCTTGGTGTGCTATCTCGGCCACCAGGGGAGCGCCGCCGCTTCCCGTCCCTCCTCCCAGCCCAGCGGCGATGAAGATGATCTCCGCCCCCCCAAGCGCCTGGACGAGGTCATCCCTGCTCTCCTCGGTCGCTTGGGCTCCTAGAGCCAGGTCGCCGCCCGTACCCAGACCCCGGGCACAATCGGGGCCCAACAGGATCTTGCCGGGCGCCTCCGAGAGGTAGAGAGCCTGGGTGTCGGTATTGGCGGCTATGAACTCCACCCCGGTGATCCCCACCTGGATCATCCGGTCCACGGCGTTCGAGCCACCGCCGCCAACTCCTATCACTTTGATGAGAGTCCCGTTCTTCATAAGGCTACTCCAGCGACTTAGCCTCCAACATCAGTCTCTCGCCAAGAGAGTCGAACCACCGCCCCAAGATCTCCAATAACTCTTTGAGGAGAGCGCGGAGAGCATCCCCTGGTAGCGGGTTTTCCTCCCCGGGTGATGTCTCCTCCCCACTCACCTCTATCACCACTGGACCTAGGAGGTTGTTCCCCTCCTCGCTCTCCACCACTAACCCTGTCTCAACCCCAGGGTTGTAAGCATCCACATAGACGTAGAGTTCATGGCTACCTGGCGCAAAAGTGCCCACAAAATCGGTATATCGCTCTTCCGCCTCTTGCGCGGCGAGGGTGATAGCCTCGCCGGCCTCCAGGCCAGGTGTATACCAGAAGAGCCCACCCCCCGGTTCCGTGCCCACGGAGTTGACGAAAGGCGGCTCTCGTGGATCGATATACAACCCTGTCCAGAACCCCCCTCCCGTCGGAGCCTGGCCTACGTTGGCTATGGTCACGGTGATGGTGACCGTCTCCCCGGACCTCGGCTCTTCAGGGAGGAGAGAGAGACCCTCTACCACCAGATCTGGCAGCCTCTGAGCCTCAGGCGGAGGCGTCTCCTGGGGCGCCTCGGAGAGGAGATAGGCTGGGCTTACCCCTTCGTTCCCCGCCAGATCTTTGATCCGGAACCGTATCCAGCCTTGACCGAACGAGCCTCTGGCGGTGATGAACCCGTCGCCGCTGGCTAAAGCGGGGTGCCACTCCTCCCAACTGTCACCATCTACTGACAGGGAATACTCGGCGCTCTCTCTATCCAGCCCCGAGTGCTCATCGGAGACCTTGACCAGAGCCTGGGATTGGCCCCAAGCCTGAAAGTCCGACCATCCGCCGGGAGGGATCATATCCAAAACTATGGTGTCGGTGTAAACGGAAGACTCGTTCCCCGCCCCATCGCGGAACTGGACCCCTACCGTCTTCACCCCCTCCCCAGCAGAGAGGGTCCACTCTTCGAGGGGAGCGAACTCCTCCCAAGGGGTGAAGCGCTCCGCTCCATCCTGAGTGAAGCACATCTCCTCCACGCCGCTCCCCTCATCTTCGGCTTTAAGGGTAAGGGTCACCGTAGGCTGGGAGGTGAAATCCAGCCCCTCTTCTATGGTCAGCGTGCCCGTGGGAGGGGTATTGTCCACCGGTAAGGAACGGCTCACCCCTGTGCTCCTCCCGCCAGCACCCTGGGCCAGGGCCAGAAGCAGATGCTCCCCATCTGGATACTCTCTTGTGTCCCAAGACCACTCTAGGGGGTTTTCGCCTTCGGCCACCGACTCTCCATCTATATATATCGCCAGCGCGATAGTGCTGGGGCTGATGCTCGTCACCCGTACCGCAACCTTGCCCCTCACCGTCTCTCTCTCTACTGGGGTCTCTATGGTCAACCTGGGGTCGTGGACTAGAAGTTCCTCCCAGGTGAGTTCCCGGATACGGGGTATTTGCTGATAGAGTCGCTCTCCAGGGCAGGAGGTTTGAAGCAGATCTCGATGACCCACGATATTGGGGATCTCCCGGTCGATGAAATAAGACTCTTTTCGGGGATCGATACCGTACCGGTCCGCCTCCCAGGCTATCAGATCGACCAGGGCCTGCTCCATCTCAGGGGTGAGATCGGCGACATTGAAATCACCGATGCAGGCTATACCTATGCTGCCATAGTTGTACTGGCGGGCATGACCTCCCACCACGCCATCACCACCCTTTCGCCCCTCGTATATGTTCCCTTGCCAATCTATCAAAAAGTTATAGCCAGTATCTCCCCAACCCAAAGTGACGGCGTGATAGTAGTAGACCGCTCGCACCGTAGCCGCCGGGTCGGCAGTGAAGTTGTCAGTAGCGGTGTGGTGGATGACGAACTTCTGAGGGTTCTCGTACTCAGGTTCCAGATTGAACCATGATTCATCGGCTCCCCAGCCGGCCCGAGAGATGATGGGTGGCTGTGGGACCCCAGAGGTCACCTCCTGGGGGAGGACCATGCTCTTGGCCTCTTCTACGGTGGGCCCCTCTTGAGAGTTGATATAGAAAAGGGTTATCTCCTCCAAAGCGGGAGAGACCGAGGTGTTGTCGGTGGATAAGGAGAGCCGATACTGCAAGAACCTGGAGCAAGGAACGATGAGTAGCTGTCCCCAATTCTCTCCCGACTCCCCAGAGATGTCTTCATCCAACTCCAATTCCCACCAGTCGCCCCAAGAGACCCCATCTTCGCTGCTTCTAACCTCAAGTTGGAGATCGGTCTCTGGGAGGAGATGGGCCACCCAATGGGAACCGATGGCGTTGAAAGGAAAAGGCGTCTCCTGCACCATGGAGATGAAACTCCCTTGGCGCTCGCCTGACGCCAGGCGAATCTCCCCGCCATCGACCTCGGTTATCTCCGTTCCCAGGCTCTCTCCCTCTCGGAAGTCGGAAGCCCAGGTCTGGACCCATTCTCCGGCGGTCGGTCCCTGAGATTGGGGGCGCAACACCGTTTCTGGCCTCGGAAGGGCGTACAACCCTAGAAGGATCAGGAAGAGAGAAACTAGGGCTAGAAGTATCCTTCTCATCGCTTTCTCCCCTCATCAGGCTGTGAAACCATCAACTGCTCGCTTACCCTCTCTCCGATAGAGACCGCTTCCTCTTCGATCTTCAGCATCAGATCCCGCCACAGGCGGGTGTCCCATATCTCCAGAAAGGAATCGAGGCCCACAATCAGCGTCTCCCCTTCCAGCCGGGCATACCTCCTTAGGCTCTCTGGGATGAAGAGATAACCCTTCTCGCTCAGTTGACGCTCCTGGGCCTCGGCGAAGAGAAAGCGATATAGAGCCCGGGCGTCAGCCTGGCTGAAGGGGAGTCGATGGAGTTCTTCCACCAAACTTCGCCATTGAGGGAGGGGGTAGATCCAGAGACACCCTCCCAACCCCCGGGTGAGCACAAACCCCAGCGCCAACTGGGGGCGGAGTTCCTGGGGCACCTCAAGATGCTCGCCATCCCACTTTCCTTCATACGTACCTAGAAACATCGAAGCCTAACCCTCTGGCCCCGAGGCCAGCGTCTCTTTCAACTCCGCCTTGAGGAGATCGAGGGCGTGCTCCAGCCGCAAATAGATCTGATAGGCGCGGTTCTCCGCCTCCCGGACGATCCGTTCGGCCTCCCTCTCTCCCTCTTGGAGGATGCTCTGCGAGCGGAACTCTGCCATGCGCATCAGTTGGTTCTCCTCCAGGATCAGAGCCGCCTCCCTCTCGGCCCGCTGGCGGATCCTTTCAGCCTCCGCTCGAGCATCGGCGAGGAGCTTATCCTCTGATTCGATGATCCGTCGAGCGGCCACTACCTCTCTCGGTAACGAAGTGCGCAAGAGATCGATCAACTCCAAACAGCTCTCCCTATCTATCAAACCTTGAGAGGTCATGGGTATGCTGAGCCCCGCAGCGATCACCCCTTCTAGTTCGTCTATCAGTCTCCCTAAGACCACCTGTCGTCCCTCGGCCCTCGCCGCTCTCTTTTCCAGAGGCACACCTTTGGCAACTCTTTCCATCTCCACCCCCTCAAAGGTTCCGGAACCGTTTGCCCGCGCGGGCCAACCCGTCCAAGATCCGTTTGATCTCCTCCCCATCCAGGCCCGAGATCCGCTCCACCCGGCAACCGCTGGCTCGGAGCTCAGCCTCCACAGTCTCATCGACGCCCTGGGAGTTGCCGATGATGGTCACATGGTGAGCGGAGGCGGCCTCTTGGGGATCGAAGCCACAGGTGGGCAGAAACCGCTTCACATAGTTGAAGGCCGCCTGCCAATACCGTTCCGAGACCCCCCATTCCCCACGAGGAAAAAGAAGGTAGTGGTGTATACCCTTCCTCTCCCCGGTGGAGAGTTCCTGGAGAGGTGGGGCGGGCTGCCAGAAGACAGCCAGGGCTCTACCTCCATCAGACTTATACCAAGCCTCAGGAGAGCCCTCCTGCGACGCCAGCAAGCCCAAGGAGGTATTGAGCAGGTGTCTGGGAAGCCCTTCACGAAGCCTGGCAGCCGAGGTTACGACCCCTTCCGCACTAACTTCACCCTGCTCCAAGGGCCCGTTGTCCGTCACCAGGAGGGGTAGAGACCGCCCCACCTCGCCGTTGATGATCCGGTCGTATCGCTCAAAGGGATAGAAGCCCTGCCCTTTCCATAAAGGAGGTGCCTGCACGCAGACCGCTAAGGTCTCGAAGAGGAACTCTTTCTGAGAGCGGATCACTTTCAACATCTCTTTCAGAAAGGCTGACTCTTGGTAGTTCCCCCCCGGCCGCAGGGGAGGAAGCGAGGGACAAAGCCCGGCTTCGTGCATCCGTACGAGACAAGGGATGAGCATCTCCATAAACCGTTTGACCAATTCTGGCTGACTCCAATCATCCCAACTCCACTGTTCCATCATATTGGGCTCATAGTAAGCGTAGAGGTAGCGAACGCCGGCTTGAGCGTAGGCCTCTATAACGCTCTTGAGCACATCCTGATTGAAGGGCTTGACCTTGGGAGGATGGAGGCCGATAACCGGCTCGATGTCGTTGAGTTGAAGCTCCTGGACGAAGAACCGAGGGACGGGGTGGGCGCAATCCGATAGCAAGATCAGCCAACTGACCCTCATCGCCTTCAGTTCCGGGATCCAGAACTCCAGATCGTCCTGCCCATAGTGATGGGTATCTGTGTAGTAGCGGAAGCCGATACCAGTATCGTTTTTCGGTCTTGGATACTCTTCTGGCCTCATGGTTACCCTACTTAGAGATCGCCACCTTCAATACGTTGCCCCCTTGGTCGGCGGTGACTCTGAATATCTGTTTCAACGTCCCATCTCCAGGCAGGGGAGCGAGCCGTTCGGAGGTGAAGACCAGATTGGGCGGTGCCTTCTTCACCCCTAAGGGCACCTGGCGCAGAAAGCAACCCCCACCGCAGTTACAACCCTTTGCGCAGAGGCTCTGGGAAGCCACCTTCAGCTCCAACCCGGCCATGAAGGGGGCCTTTTCGGCGAGATATTTGCCTACTTTGGCCACCACCTCCTCATCCACCTCTACGCTATCCCCGGCCCTCATCCCACAGACCACGGAAGGACAAGAGGTCTCCGCCTTTGAGGGCTGCTTTGAAGGGGAAGCGACGATGGGGGCTTTTAGGCTCGGATCCCCATAGAGCACGAAACTCAAGATAGTCTTCTGATCCTCACCATCGAGGAAACCCTGCCGTTCAGCCATCTCCTCCACCAGACCTAACTTGGCCCGCAGGAGAGCCTCGCCTATGGTGAAGCCCCGCTTCAGCCCCAGCCAGAGGTTTCGCCCCAAAAGATCGGCCCCGGAGAGAGGAGGCGTAAGGGAGCCGTAAGCCATCCCCGTGGAACCTATCACCGCCTTGGCTCCTTTAGCCAGGAAAGCGAGGGGGATAGAGGAATCGGTGCTGCCCTCTCGCAGATGGGCCCCGTAACAAGCCTCGCTGTAGACCACCGCACCGGAGACCTCCGTCCAAGCCAGGTTCAGGGGGGTCAAGGCGATGGGGAAGTCGATTTCCTCGCCCGAAGATGAATGACCATACCAGTAGGCGGCCTCTTTCACCCCATGGAGGTTGAAATAAGCCAGGGGAGGAACCCGGGTATGGTACTCGAGGAACTCCTGGTCGGTGAAAGGAGGGGATATCTCCAACCCTTTGGAGTTGCCGATGGTCTCAAAGACCGCCTGAGAGGCCTCCTGCCATATCTCGGCCGAGAGGCCAAGACTAGAGGGGTTCCGACCCAGCCCTCTTATCAGCCCAGCCACCATCCCGGTTAGCCTCCCTTTCTCTCTATGGCCCTCGATGGCCACCTGCAAGAGCGAAAGCATAATATCTTCCTTCTTCCCATCGGGTATCCTCCCCACCGCCCTCTGGGGTAGGAGGAAGTTGTCGTCCCGCGAGGCGTAGGGGTTATCGGTCCACACCTCCGACTCCCCATCGTCGGCCGGATTAGGCAAGCGGCAGAAGGGGATGATATCATCGCCCCCCACAAGCAGCAGGAACTTCGCTTCCCTTCCCTCGGCTTGCAACCTCTCGTCGATCTCATCGATGAGGGCTTTGATGGCCCAGGGATCGGTGGGGTCCACGGGCTCTAAACCATCGAGGGTGCTACCTTCATCCACATAGACCCTCTTGACCTGTAGGTCCTTGGTTGCCCTCTCCAACTCCGATAATCTCCCTTCGATACGCATAAAGCCATGGGGCCCATACTTCTCCGCCAGCCTGAACTTGCTAGTGACGATGAGCTCCACGGGCCTAAGCGAGGTGGCACCCTCCCTCAAGGAGGGGATCACTATCGTCTCGCTCTCCCCTAGGGCCTCTTCTGATCCCCCCTCGTCAACAGGCGGTTGGTGGGGCCACCCCTCAGTGGCCAAGGGGTCTACAACTTCTACCGGCTCTTCTTCTTTGGCAACCGCTTGATCGGGCCACCACTCAAAAGGCGTCACAGCCGCTTCGGGCTCTTCCTCGACATCGGGTATTTGATCCGCCTTCTCTTCAGCCAGGAGGCTGGCCGGAACCTCTTTTCCGCCCTCTTCGACATCTATCTCCTTACGATACCCCTCTAGAAGAACCCAGAGTTCCTCGGGGCCAGGGGGTAAGCCCTGTGGGGGAGGAATCTCCACATCCATCTCCAGGAAATCGGAGTGGAGGCTCCCAAAGAGTTCTCTCGCCACCTTCATGCTGGGATCCAGCGCCTGGGCCTCATGGAGCAAAGAGGTGCCTTCCACGTCGCTCCCCTCTCGAAGGAGGATATCGGCCAGCATCAATTTGACCCGGAGGTAGGAGGGGCGGCGTTCTTCCAAACCGGCCAGGATCCGCTTCGCTTCTCTCCAACGCGCACCCCTCCACAAAGCCTCGGCCAGGACCAACGTATGTCTCAGCCCCTCTCCCCCACCGGGAAGAGTGTCCATCTCCGTTGCGGCTCCCCTGGCCCTAGTCGACAAGCGCGATAAGAGCCGCCGCCCCCGCAAAGCCTCGTAATTGGCCGGGTCGAAAGTCAGGACAACCTCTCCTTGTCGGCGCGCCTCCTCCAGTTCCCCTCTCTCCGCCAAGAGGTTGCCCAGGAGGAGCCGTGCCTCCAGATGGTGGGGGAGATGAGCAAGGAGATGGCGTAGGAGAGCGATGGCATAGCGACTATCCCCCAGAGTGAGGCTAAGCCTGGCGATATTCATTAGTTCTCTGGCCTTCATAACCCCTCTCTTCATGCGGTCTGCAGGGCTCCATTTACCCAGGCCAGAGCGCTGGTGGCCGCCAACTGCTTATAGGCAGCGGCGTTGTTGGGCTGGAGCCGCACCGCCTCTCGGAACATCGATACCGCCTCTGGGTACTGCTTCAGTTGCTTATACAGCAGTCCAGCGTTGTAGAAAGACTCTCCGTCTTGAGGATCGGCCTGAGTGGCTCGCAGGTACTCCTCTAAAGCCTGGTCATACTCCCCCTGCTCCTCATAGAGCCTACCCAACTCGTTGTGGGCCGCGCCGCTGGTGGGCCACAACTCGATCATCTTCCTGAAGTGGGCCATCGCCTTTTCTGTATGTCCCAACTCACGGCATAGGTTTCCGACCTTCTTATGATAGATCGCCTCTTCGGGTGCCGCCTCGATGGCCCGATGATAGGCTCGGAGCGCCTCTTCATACCGGTTCTGCGCCTTATAGATCTCGGCCATGGCCTCATAGGCGGGCGAGAACTCCGGCGAGAGTTCCACGGCTTTCCCGAGTTCCTCTATCGCTTCGTGATACTGTCCCAGTTTTCCTCGAATCACGCCCACCCGGTACCGGTAGTTGGCGTTCCGGGGCGTGACCTCCATAGCCCGCTTATAGTTCTCCAGCGCCTCGGTGAGCCTACCAGAGTTCTCATAGAGCCGCCCTAGGTGCTCGTAGGCCGGGGCGTAGGCCCCGCCCAATCTGAGAGCCTCTTGGAAGCTGGCGATCGCTTCCCGCTTGTGACCCTGCCTCTCCTGGATCGCTCCCAGGTTTATCCAATGCATAGGCTCCTGAGGCTCCAGTTCCAGAACCCGCCGGTAGGCCTCTCCTGCCTCCTCGTACCGTTTTTGCCGCTCATAAGCATCGCCCAGTTCGGCATATAAGCGGCTATTGTCCGGCTGTAACTGAATAGCCCTCTTCAGGTGCTCCAAGACCTTATCGTATCGCCTCATCTGGCGGTAGGCTGAAGCGGTATGGTGGTGGTATTCCGCCCTCTGGGGTGCCAAATCCACCGCCTTGAGATAGTGATCCAGGGCCGATTGGAACCTTCCATCGATCTCATAGAGTCCGCCCAAGGCGTCCCGCCATTCCGCCACCTGAGGGGCCATCTCCACCGCCCTCTCCAAAGCGGATATGGCTTGAGGGTAGTTTTGCACCCTCTTATGAGCCACGCCTAGAGCGTAGAGATAGAGGCCCTCCTCTTGAGCCAATTCTGTGGCCTCCTCGAAGGCCGCCAGAGCCCTATCCCACCGACCCATCTTCTCATAAGCCCGTCCCAGTTCATATTGGGTACTCGCCTCCTGAGGTGCCAGGGCCTGAGCGGTCTGGAGTTCTCTCAGAGCCTCTTCATCTCTCCCCATCTCCCGATAGGCGACTCCCAGACGGCGACGGTGAGCGGCGCTCCGAGGCTGCAACTCTAACGCCTTCTGGCACTCTTTTACCGCGTTAGCCTGCTCCCCCTTCAGGGCATAGACGATCCCTAACTCGCCGTGAGCAGCCGCGAAGTCAGGCCGGAGAGCCAGTGCTTCCTGGAAAGCAGAGGCGGCTTTAGCGTACCACCCCAACTTCCGGGCTACGGTTCCCGCCTGGAACCAATGTTCAGGGCTGCGGGTCACTCCCGCCACCTCCTCATATTTCGAGTAGGCATCTTCTAGTAGTCCGCTGGCCTCGTATACCTGCCCCAAGTAGAAGGAGAGATCGAGATCCTCGGGGTCGAGGGCCAAAGCCTGCTCCAAGGCGGAAGAGGCCTCATGGGGACGCCCCGCCTCCATAAGCGCCCTTCCCAGGCTGCGTTGATATATCGACTCTTGAGGGGCGATGGTCGCCGCCCGCTGATAGGCCGCCACGGCCTCCTCATAGCATCCCCTCCCCTCCTGTGCCCTGCCCAACAGGTACCAGCCTTCAGCCTCCCCAGGGTCGAGAGCGGTCGCCTTCCGGAGAGCCGCTAGAGCCTCATCCCAGTGGCTCAAAGGAACGAGGACGCCACCCAGGGAACGATGATAGACTGCTTGTTCTGGCTTCAAGGCAGCCGCCTTCTCATAGTGAGTCGCCGCCTCCTGATACCGCTTCTGTCCCTTATAGACCTCCCCCAGTTGATAGTGAGCCTCCGCTCCCTGGGGATCGAGAGAGACCGCCTTCCTCAAAGTGGCAAGGGCCTCGTCCTCCCTCCCCAACTCCCGGAGGAGGGCAGCCAGAGAAAGATGGTAAGCAGACCGCTTGGGAGCCAAGGTGGCCGCCTTCTGGTAGGGAGTCAACGCCTCCTCCAGGCGGCCTCGTCGCTGATATAGGGTCCCCAAGGCGTGGTGCGCCTGGGCATCCTGAGGATCGAGGGCTATCGCTCTCTCCAACGCTTCCTTGGCCTCCTCGTACCTCTCCATCCCTAAGAGGAGGAGCCCCCGCTGACGGTGACACTGGGGATCCTGGGGGGCCAAACTCACCGCCTTCTCCGCCTCTTCCAGAGCCTCCTGGCTCCGCCCTTCCAGTTCTAAGATCTTGGCCAGGTTAAGATGGACCTTTGGATCATCAGGGCTCAGAGCCACCGCCTTTTCCAAGGAGGCCAGGGCTCGATCTCTCTTGCCCAGTCGGCTCAAAATCTGCCCCAGGCGGCCATAATGTTCTGGCTCGGCCTCAGCCACTCGCTCATGCTGTTCCAAGGCTTCCTCATCCCAACCTCGCGCCTCGAAGAGACGCGCCAACTCCCCGCGCAGCGAGGGATCATCTGGCGCGACGGTGACCGCCTCTTCCAAGGCGGCGATAGCCTCATCCTGGCGACCCGCCTCCCAGAGCGCCCGTCCCAACCATTGATAGTACCGAGACTCATAAGGTGCCAACTCCACAGCCTCTCGATAGTGAGACAGCGCCTTCTCCTTATCCCCCTGCTCCTTGTAGAGGCTCCCCAACTGGTAGTGCAACTCCGCCTCCTGGGGAGCCAAAGCCACGGCCTTCTCCAAAGCGGCCCTGGCACCGGCCAGATCGTTCTGGTTTCGCAAAACCAAACCCAGGCTGGAGTGGAAAGCCGCATTCTCCGGGGAGAGGGCTACCGCTTGGCGGTAGAGGCGAACCGCCTCCTCCATATCTCCTTTTGCCTCGCATATGCCCCCTAGTTGGTGATAGGCCTCGCCATCGGAGTCCAACGCCTTCTCCAACTCCCGTTGGGCTTCCTCCATCTCCCCCCGGCGGTAGAGGAGGGCGCCTCTAAGGCGATGATAAAGGGGAACCTCCGGCTCCAAGCGGATGGCGGCCCTGTATTCCTTCTCGGCTTCTTCCAGCCTCCCTTGGAGTTCGTAGATCTGGCCCCTCTCGGCGTGCAGTTCACCGGAGTCATAACCCTGGGCCCAAAGGTCATCCAGTTCCTCCAAGGCTCGCTCATACTCTCCCAACCTCCGGTAGACAGCCCCAGCCCTCACTCGCAACCCCAACTCCTGGGGAGCGAGATCCAAGGCTCGACGGTACTCGCTTAACGCCTCATCATACCGCTCATCGCTCTCGGCAAGGGCTCCCAGCCGAGCGTAAAGAGTAGCATCCGAAGGGTCGAGTTCCATGGCCCTCAAGATCTCGCTTTTGGCTTCGTTGAGCCGCCCTAACCTTTGGGCCACCACAGCCAGTCGGCGGCGATAATCCGCTTCCCGGGGAGCGAGGCGGATGGCCCTTCGGTACTCCCCTATCGCCTCCTCGTACCTGCCTTGCTCTTCAAGCACCCTGGCCAACTGGCCATGAGCCTCCGCCTGCCGGGGCGCGAGGCGGATAGCCTCCTTCAATTCCTGCTCCGCCTCGTGCAGCCGACCGAAGCGGAGGAAGGACCTTCCGGCATGGAGCCGACAGGTGGCTTCGCGAGGCGCGAGATCTATCGCCTTTCTGTAGGCGGCTAGGGCCTTCTCCCTCTCTCCCAGGCTCTCATAAGCGGCCCCTAGCCGATCATGAGCCAGATGGGAATGAGGGTTCAACAGAATTGCCTCTTGCAACTCCTTGACACTTCGTTCCTCTTCACCCAGGCTGTGATAGGTAGCGCCCAGTGAGGAGAGGTATTCAACCTCCCCTGGAGCCAGATCCCGAGCCTTGGTATACTCCTCCAAGGCTTCCTCGTACCTCCCTTGCTCCTCGTAGATGCGGCCCAACTCATGGTGCGCCGAGGCTCTATCCGGCGCTATAGCCAAAGCCTTCTCTATCTCCCTTGTTGCCTGCTCATACCGCTTTCCTCGCCGATGGATGCGGGCCCCCATCTCCAGATAGTTCGGTTCCTGAGGGGCCAACTCCTGGGCTTCTTGACACTCGGCTAGAGCCTCCTGGTAGTGGCCTTGGCGGGAGAGGAGTTCTGCCAGTTCGCCATGCCAAGCCGCTTCCTGGGGAAGGAGTTCAGTCGCCTTCCTGAGGCAAGACAGAGCCTCCTCACCTCGCCCCAGATGAGCAGCCAGGGACCCCAAGGAGTGATAGTATTCTGCTTGCGGGTCGAGCCGGGTCGCCTGGTGGTACTCGTCGGCCGCCTCCTCTAGTCGCCCCAGACTCTCCAACATGTTGCCCAACTGGTGATGCCAATCGGCCCTTTGGGGAGAGATAGCCAAAGCCTCTCTCAGGCTCTCCAACGCCGCTTCCTTCCTCCCCTGACGGAAGAGGATCCTCCCTTTCCCACAAAGGTAGGCCCCCTCTTGGGGATCGAATCTGGCCCCTTCCTCGTAGGCCGCTAGGGCCTCATCCAGCCAACCCTGCTTCTCGTAAACCAAGCCTAACTCATAGTGTGTGGGGGCATGCCTATCATCGAGGAACCTGGCCTGCTCCAGCCTTTCCTGGGCCTCCCCGTATCGCCCTAGACGGCTCAAGGCTCTTCCCGCAGCATAATGGTAGATAGCCACCCTGGGTTCGAGAGCTATGGCCTGGCGGAAGGCGGTAAGAGCCTCCTCATACCGGCCCTGCCCCTCGTAAGCCAACCCCAACTCGTGATAGGTGTCCACATAGGTGGCCCCGGCGGCTTCTAGAGCCCCCTCTAACTCCTGGACCGCCTGGTCCAGTTGTTGCATCTCCCGGTAGACCACCCCTTTATTCCGCTTGAGGATCGTCTGCTCTGGCTTCGGACGACCCCTCTCCTTGGGGCCGTACTTCTCGGCGAACCCCAATAGACGAAATGACCCGTCAAGAGCCCGCTCCAGGCAGAAGGAAGCATCGGTGTAGCGCCCCACCCTCTTGAAGGCCAAGCCCAACTGATAAGAGGTCCCTCCATCTATCTCTGGGAGGAGAGATTTGAGGAGCGAGAGGGATCCGTCTGGGCTCTCGTTACGGGCCAGGCAAAGAGCCGCCAAAGAGGAGCCGTCGCCGTTGGAAAGAAGACGGCGCAGATAGTCGAGGCGATCGGGAGCGAAATTATAAGCCTGGACAATGGCTCCCTCCCACTTTTGGGCATCCCCTTTCCAGCCATCCTCTCCCTCGGGATCCCTCTGGGAAGCCAAGGCCCGAGCCGCGAAATACTCTTGCACTAAGGGGTGGAGAAACTGCACCCCTTGCCGGTCAGGGGTACGCACCAGGAGACCACTAACCATAAGCCTGGCCACCATCGACCGCCGACCAGAGCCACCCTCAAGGGCTAGGCTGTCCACCTTGGACTCGCCTGATTCGAGAGCCTTCACCGCTCCACGAGAGAGGGCTTTCTCTATTTCCTTGACTTCCTCTTCCTTATATTTGGCCAGAAGAGCACACACGGCTCTCTCGATGATACGGGTGGCGTTCCACCAATCCCCTTCGGCTCCCGGATCGGCTAGGAGTTCCCGCAAACTACGCAGGAAGAGGGGGGTATGAACTAGATCCCAAAGTTCCGGTTGTACGCGGAGCCTCTTCTCCACCTCAAAGATCATGCTTTCGGGCAACTGAAGGGAGAGATAGCGGCGGATATCCTCATCGGAGAAGCGTTGGATCTTTAGGGTCTTCACCTTCTCCAGCCAACGGGCATAGGCCGGGTAATCCCCCTCCCGACAGGCGAGGACGAAACCCTTTGCCGCGCTCAGCAGCCGCTCCAGTTCCTCTAAACAGTAATTATTGGTGACCTGATCTAGGTTATCCAGGAGGAGAAGATGTGGTTCCTCCAGGAGATAGTCCACGATGGAGGAAGAGGCCTCCAAGTCGTGGTCGGCTAGAGCCCTGGTCGCCATCTCTCTCGGCCCCTCACCTGGGGCCAAAAGCGAGAGGTCCAGGAAGAGGGGAATCTCGCCTTGGCGAGCGCGCTCGTAGGCCAAGCAGGCAAGGAGAGTGCTCTTCCCGGAGCCTGGCGCTCCTAGGATAACCGACCTCTCGCTGGCCTCCAGCGCCTCCGTTCCCCTAGTAGCAATAGCCTCCCCGTCGGGAGTCACCTCCACTAGCCGGAGAGGGACGTACCCTTCCTTCACCTTCCCCAATTCGTCTTGGACGGCCTGCCGGTACCGCCTCAAGATAGGGGCAACCTCTTCGACGGCTGTCGCCTCTCTCGGCTCGCCGTCTCCCTTATATTCGGCCACTTGGCCACCTCACAGCCTAGTTGTCATCCAGAAGGCAACGACGCAGATCCCGACCCCCGCTATGCAGAGGAAGGCTCCGATGCCGGCCGCCGTGCGGATCAGTTGGCTTATGGCTTCCACCAGCCGGGCAGCGGAGTCGATGACCGGAGCCACGGTGTCCTGAGTCACGGCTCGGCCACTGATCCTGATCGACTGGTTGGAGAGCTGCCGCATGGCGCTATGGTACTCTTTAGCCATGATGATCCAGAGGCCGGAGATACTGGACACCACACCGATGAGGAAGAGGGTCGCGCTCATGGCTAGTTTGATCTCTGCAAGGCTCAACATCTTTCTCTCTCCTTTCTTTGGGTCCGCATAGCCTTGCGGACCAGTCTCTTCATATCCTCCATAGCGAAAGGCTTAGTGATATATTCCACGCCCATCTCTTTGGCTGCCGCCTCGGCCCCATCGGAGCCATAGGCGGTCATGAGAATAGCCTGGGTCGAAGAGTTGAGGTTCCGGGCATGCTTCACCAGTCGGAGGCCATCCAGCCCGGGCATCCTCAAGTCGGCGATGACCAGATCGAAGGGGGTCCGAACTATCTTCACCAGAGCCTCGGCCCCCGAATGGCTCGTCTCTACGCAGTAGGAAGGGTCATCAGTCTCCAGGCTCTTCTGCAAGAAAAAGGAAAGGGTCCTCTCGTCATCAGCGACTAATATCCGTATGGGCTTAGGGTTCATCCTTCAAGCCTCCATATTCATCGTGACAAGACTCACACCTACTCTTCCTTCCACCTATATATTCTTGCAAGAACCGTGCCAGGTTTTGAACGCATTTACGAGAGGACGAAGTAGCCGCTGGCCCTTATGGAGAGACCAACGGCTAGGAGGTTACACAACATATTGTGGGTTAAGCGCGGATGGGGCTAAGATCTAGCGTAAGAGAAGCGTTGCCGAACTCGTTAAAGTTGGAAGCAGCAAGTAGGGGATCTATCAGCAGGCGCACAGAGGCTGAAAACTGCGGGGATAGTTTGGGGGTTTTTCCTTAATGGGGAATTTTACACAAATCTCTTGACCGCTGGCGCCGGGTTTCAAACCCGTCACCAGCCTGTAGTTCGTCGTCCGAGACAGGCTCGGACACTACGTGATGCTTGGCTATCATAGATGTGGTTAATTCGTGGCCTCGAGGTGGGGCTAGACAGGCATACTTGCTTCTGCCAACACCTGTAGGCTTAACCCAGATCATATTTCTGCAAGGAGTACCTCAGAACATCCCGGCTTATCCCCAGGAGCCTGGCGGCCTGGCTCTGGTTGCCGTCGGTCTTCTGCAGAGCCTCTTCTATCATCCGCTTCTCGAACTCGGCCACCGTCCTCTTGAGGTCTATCCCTTCCTCATCCAGAGAGAATTCTACGCTGGGAGCCAGGCGAGGGATCCTTTGCCTTTCTACGATCTCCGCCGGGAGGTGTCCGGGCTCTATCTCCTCCCCGTCGCAGAGGATTACCGCTCGCTCTATCACGTTTCTCAACTCGCGGGCGTTGCCCGGCCAGCCGTAGCCTCGCAAGAGGCGCATAGCCTCTTCGGAGATCCCTCTTACGCCCTTCCCCATAGATTCGGAAAACTCCGCCACAAAGGCTGCCACGAAGAGGTCTATATCTTTCGCCCTGTCCCGCAGGGGTGGCACGTCGATGACCACCACGCTTAAGCGATAGAAAAGGTCCTCGCGAAACCCCCCTTCTTCTATCAGCCCTTTGATATCTCGATTGGTGGCGGCGATGATCCGCAAATCCACTTGGATATCCTTCGTCCCCCCCAGACGCCTCAGGTTCCCCCATTCCAGAACCCGCAGCAGTTTAGCCTGCATCTCCAACCGCATACCCGATATCTCATCTAGAAAGAGGGTACCCCCATCTGCCATCTCGAAGATACCCTTCTTCCGGCGCTTGGCGTCGGTGAACGCTCCCGCTTCATAGCCGAAGAGTTCGCTCTCCAAGAGGGCCTCGGGGATAGCCGCGCAGTTGATGGCTACGAAAGGCTTATCTCGTCGGCCGCTCTGGCGGTGGATGGCCCGGGCGATCACCTCCTTGCCCGTCCCGCTCTCCCCCTGGACCAGTACCGTAGCCTTGCTAGGGGCTATCCTCTCCACCAGCCGGGCGATGCTCTTCATCTCCGGGCTGTGCCCCACTATCCAAGTCAGTTCCTGCTCCTCTTGAGTGCGCAGCCTTCGGATCTCCTGCCGCAGAGCCCACGATTCCAAGGCCCGGGCCACGATGAGTTTGAGAGCGGTCAACTCCGGAGGCTTCTCTATATAATCATAGGCCCCCAACTTCATCGCTTCCACGGCGCTGTCTATCGTCCCGTACCCGGTGAGCATCATCACCGGCATCTCTCCGCCAGAGGCCTTTATCTCCTTCAACACCTCTGACCCCTCGATATCCGGCAATCTTAGATCCAGAAGGACTAGATCAACCTCGCTCTCATCTAGGAGTTTCAGCCCTTCGCCACCGGTCCGGGCTAGGAGGACCTCATACCCTTCCTCGCTCAGTGATTCCTTCAAAAAATAACTTAAGGTCTCCTCATCATCGATGATCAATATCACTTCCCCCATCCTCACCCTCCCATCGGTATCCGCACCCTAAACACACTCCCCTTACCCTCCTCACTCTCTACCCTTATCTCTCCCCCGTGCTCCTCTATTATCCTCTTCGCTATCGCTAACCCTAACCCCGTACCCCCCGGCTTCCTGCTCCAAAAGGGCTCAAATATCTTCCCCCTATCCTCTTCCCTTATCCCTAACCCACTGTCCCTTACCTCTACCTCCACCTGCCCCCCCTCACTCGTCACCACCACCCTCAACTCCCCACCATCAGGCATGACCTCTATCCTGTGGGCAACCAGTTCGGAGAGAGCCCGACTCAACCGGAACGCGTCCCCGCGAATAGAGGGCAGATCAGAGGCGAAGTAGGTTACCATCTCCACACCGTGGGTCTTCGCCTTCTCTTGCAGGTCGTCAAGGATCTCCTCTGTGACCTTCACCATGTCACATGGTGCCAAGTGCAGCCCAACAGGTCGGGAGATCATCAATATATCCTCTATGATCCTGTTCACCCTCTCACTCTCCCTCATGATCATCTCTATACTCTCATACCTAGGATCCTCCCTCCCCATCTTCTCCGCTAAATGCTGCACCCCTGCCCCTATCCCCGCTAACGGGTTCCTTATCTCATGCGCTACTATAGCACTCATCTCCCCCAATAACGCCAACCGATCTAACCTCCTCCTCTCTTCCTCTATCTCCCTCGCCTCACTCATGTCGCTAAATACTACCACCACCCCCCTTATCCCTCCCCCCTCCCCCCTCAACGGGCTCACGCTCATCCCCAGAGGCACTATACCTCCATCCCCCTTTCTAACCTCCACCTCCCGCCTCACCACCACTACCCCCCTCTCTATCCCCTCCCTCACCACTATCTCCTCTTCCCCCATCACTTCCCCTATCCTCCGCCCCTCCAAACTCTCATGCCCCAATATCTCGCTCGCCGCCCGATTGGCTAAAGTTATCCGCCCCTCTATGTCCGCCACCAAAAGGCCATCGCTCATACTTTGGAAAGCGGCCTCGATCCCCACTAGCCCCTTCACTCTAGACCTAAGCGCCTCCTCCTCAAGAACCCTCTTTAAGGCTGAGCCTATCCTCTCCCCCAGCGAAGCGAGAACCTCCATCTCCCTAGGGCCAAAGGGGTGATTTTCCCTATTGACAACAAAGAGAAGTCCATAACTCCTGTCCCCACATCTCAAGGCCACCAAAGCCGAGCGGCGAGCCCCTGGCAAATGCGAGGCCACAACATGAAACCAGGGGTCTTGCGCCCCCTCCTCCAAGGCCACAGGCTCCCCTCTGGAGGCTACAAGTTCCGCCACTCCCCCCTCCGTCGGAATCCGACGACTAGCCGGATCTTCAAAGGCTTCCCAAGGGAGGAACCTTTGACCGGCCAGGATATATACACCGTCTACTAGGACGAAGATCGCCGCACCCCTCACCCCCTCCACCCCTGTCACCGCCTCCAGCCCCGCCTCCACCACTGGACCCAACTCCCCCGCTCCCGCCAAGGAAGCAGAGAGGGTCTCCAGTCTTCGTAAATCCTCAAACTGCCGCTGCAACTGGCGGCGGATCATCTCTAACTCTATCAGTCCCCGATGATCCAACTCTGGCACTGCCTTCACAACCTCGGGGGTGACCATCTCCTCGACCTCTGCCCTCTCAGGAAGAAAGGGCTTTTCCAAAGCCCGAGCGATCCTCCCCTTCAACACTCCCATATCGAGGGGCTTCTCCATGTAGTCGTAAGCCCCCAGCCTCATAGCCTCCACGGCACTGGCGACCTCAGCATGTCCCGTCAATACGATAACCGGTATATCTGACTCCCCGGCCCTTATATATCGCAGGATATCCAGGCCATCCAGATCCGGTAGTTTCAGATCCAACAGAATCAGGTCTACCGGGTTACTTTCAAACTCCTCCAGCCCTCTTCTGCCCGTAGGGGCCAAGAGAACTTCGTACTCCTCGCTCAAAGATTCCTTCAAAAAATAACTTAAGGTCTCCTCATCATCGATGATCAATATCACTTCCCCCATCCTCACCCTCCCATCGGTATCCGCACCCTAAACACACTCCCCTTACCCTCCTCACTCTCTACCCTTATCTCTCCCCCGTGCTCCTCTATTATCCTCTTCGCTATCGCTAACCCTAACCCCGTACCCCCCGGCTTCCTGCTCCAAAAGGGCTCAAATATCTTCCCCCTATCCTCTTCCCTTATCCCTAACCCACTGTCCCTTACCTCTACCTCCACCTGCCCCCCCTCACTCGTCACCACCACCCTCAACTCCCCACCATCAGGCATGACCTCTATCCTGTGGGCAACCAGTTCGGAGAGAGCCCGACTCAACCGGAACGCGTCCCCGCGAATAGAGGGCAGATCAGAGGCGAAGTAGGTTACCATCTCCACACCGTGGGTCTTCGCCTTCTCTTGCAGGTCGTCAAGGATCTCCTCTGTGACCTTCACCATGTCACATGGTGCCAAGTGCAGCCCAACAGGTCGGGAGATCATCAATATATCCTCTATGATCCTGTTCACCCTCTCACTCTCCCTCATGATCATCTCTATACTCTCATACCTAGGATCCTCCCTCCCCATCTTCTCCGCTAAATGCTGCACCCCTGCCCCTATCCCCGCTAACGGGTTCCTTATCTCATGCGCTACCATAGCACTCATCTCCCCCAATAACGCTAACCGGTCTAACCTCCTCCTCTCCTCCTCTATCCTCCTCGCCTCACTCATGTCGCTAAATACTACCACCACACCCCCTATCCCTCCCCCCTCCCCCCTCAACGGACTCACACTCATCCCCAGAGGCACTATACCTCCATCCCCCTTTCTCACCTCCACCTCCCGCCTCACCACCACTACCCCCCTCTCTATCCCTTCCCTCACCACTATCTCCTCTTCCCCCATCACTTCCCCTATGCTTCGCCCCTCCAAACTCTCATGCCCCAATATCTCGCTCGCCGCCCGATTGGCTAAAGTTATCCGCCCCTCTATGTCCGCCACCAAAAGGCCATCGCTCATATTCTGAAGGACGCTCTCGTTGAACTGCTTCACCGCCGAGAGTTCCCCCACCGTCCTTTTCAACCTTTGGAAGAGGGTAGCGTTCTCCACGGCCACCCCTATCTGGCTTCCGATAGCCTCGATCAGTTCCCGATCCCCGGGATCAAAGCGATGGATGCTCCGCCCATAGATATTCATCACCCCTTGGACCTTATCCTTCGACTTGACGGGCACACTGGCCAGAGATCCCCACTCGCCACGTCTCGCCTTCATCCCTACCAACTGGGGGTCAGAAGCCAAATCGCTCACCATTAAGGTCTCCCCCCGCTCCGCGACTTGGCGAGCCATCTCCACAGCCTCCTCGGTAGCCCAAAAGCCCTTTTGGACCACTGGGGCAAGCCTCCCATCCTCCTCGCGGATCAGGAATATGATCCCTCCTTCCATCTTCATAAGTTCCAGAACCTTGGTCAGGACCTCGCTTAAGATCTCCTCCAGATCGACAAAGCGGCCCACAGTGGCGGCGATGGCGTTAATGGCCGAGAGATCCTCCGTCCTCTCCAGAAGTTCGCGTCGCATCTCCTTCCTCTCCGTGACATCCTGGAGGATACATTGGATCACCCTCCGCCCATCATAGGCCACTACATTGGCTCTCATCTCCACCGACATATTCGAGCCATCCTTGCGCAAGAAAGTCAGATCATGGAGATATCCAGAACCGGTGAGAAGAGTCGCCTGGAGCCCTTCCATAGCCCGCCGACGATCCTTCAAAGACAAAAGTCTCTCCAACCCTGTGGTCAAGAGTTCATCTTTGCTGTACCCGGTCAGGGTCTCCACCCTGTGATTCACCTCTAGAAGGCTGCCATCGGCTGGACTGATGGTCAATATGGCGTCGTTGGCGCTATCTAAGAGTTTCTTATATTTGTCCTGCGCTTCCGAAAGTTCCCTCCCCTTTTCGGCCACCTCTCGCCGGAGAGATCTGCTCCAAAGAAAGGCCACCAGGCTGCCCAGAAAAAGAACCACTCCGGCCAAAACCATCGTCACCGGGCTCATGGGGGCTTCAGACCCTTTCTCAACGGGCAAGCCTAACCAGCGACGTTGAATCTGCTCCCGCAAACCCAACTCTTCGAGAGCGGCAAGCCCATAGTCCAGAGCTCTAAGCAAGGTGCGGTCGTCCTCGCGTACAGCGAAAGAGTAGTTGACCCGTTCCAGAGGCTCTCCTACGATTTTGATCTCCTCCAGCCCCAGGCGGTGTAGAGTGTACAAGCCAGCGTTCTCATCTCCTGCGAAAGCGCGCGCCCCTCCGCTTTGAAGTTCCTTAAGACCCTGCTCCACATCCGCTACTTGGAGGAGGGTGACCCCTCCTCTCTCGCTTAGGAGTTCGTAGGCTTGACCACCCGTCACCACCGCCACCATTTCCCCTTCCAGGTCGTCTTCTAGAAAGTCATCCCCAGAGGCGAAAAGGGCCACGCTGCTAGAGAGGTAAGGAAGAGAATACGTTTGGCCGCTCCCAGGACTAGGAACCTCGCCCAGAACCGCATCGACCACCCCTTGATCTAAAGCCGGGATAGCATACCTTCGACCCATAGGGGAGAAGCGGAACTCCACCCCCAGGACCATCTCCAACGCACCCAGAAGATCGAGGGTGAAGCCCACATACTCCCCTCTCTCATCGAGGTAAGCAAAGGGAGGATCTAGGGAGCCGGCAACAACTATCTCCCCCTTAGCGACCAGCCATCCCTGCTCCTCCGGGGTGAGAGGCGAGGGGGTAGCGGTATGGCTAGTCCAGAGATAATACCCCAGGACCCCCGCTAAGAGAAGCGGAACCCAAATCAGAGCCCTCTTACTTATCCTCTCCACCCCTTGCTCTCCTCCCAGACCGGCGGAGGTTGGCCGGAAGTATCCCTAAAGCCTCGCGGTACTTGGCTACTGTTCGTCGGGCCAAGGGGAGACCTCGCCTGGTCAGTTCCTTTGCTATCTGGCCATCGCTCAAGGGCTTCTCCTCCTGAGAGATCAACCTTTTGATCAGATCCTTGGCCGGGAGCGAGGCGTCGAAAAAGTCGGCTAGAGGTACGATCTGTCCCTGGGGGATCTGGGCGTACTTCTGAGCCATGGCCCGGCTAATAGTAGATTCATGGAGGCCAAGGCTTTCAGCCAGTGCGGCGCGGGTTAGGGGCTTGAGATCTCTCACCCCCCTCTCCAGAAACTCCCTCTGTTCCTCTACTAGGGTGGTCATGATGCGACGAAGGGTCTTCCACCGTTGCTCGAAACTGCTAATAAAGAGACGAGCGAGGGCCACATACTCACGAAGATGCTCGCGTTCCTCCTCCCTTGTGGCCCGCTTGGCCAGGAGCTCTCCATAGAGAGGGTTAACCCGAAACCGATACCGCTCCTCCTCGGGGATCTCGATGATGAAGCCACCCTCACGGGCCTGGATGATGATATCGGGACGGATATAGGGAGATCGGCCCGAAGGGTGGTAGGCCTGAGCAGGGTAGGGGTTCAAATTGTCCCTGATGAACTCCAAAGCCTCCTCCACCTCTTTGGTAGTGATGCCCAGCGCCTCAGCGATCTCCTCGAACCGCCCCCTCCCCAGCTCTTCCCAATGTCCCTCTATGATCTCCCTCACCCAAGGATGACCTCTTCCTTGCTCCTCCAGATGCCGGATTTGTATGAGGAGACACTCCTTCACACTCCGGGCTCCGATGCCGATAGGCTCCTGCTCCTGGAGGATGCTAAGCAGCCACTCCATCTGCTCTAAACTACTCCCCGCCAGGCGGGCCAACTCCTCCAGATCTATGGTTAAGAGCCCATGATCGTCCAGGCTCTCCACCAGGTAGTTGGCGGCGGCCAACTCCTGGGGCTTGAGGCGGGGTCGCATCTCCATCAAGAGATAGTCACCCAGAGAGGTGGGGGAAGAGGCCTGGGAGAGAGGGTCCCAAGCCTCCCCATAACCCTCCTCTGAACCCCTCCCCTCCCATGATCTATCGAGATACCGATCCTCCCCCCTGGCGCAAAGAGGACACCGCCCCCCAGAGAAAAGGGCGCCACACACCTGGCAGCGCCCCCCCTCTACTAACTCCAAAGCCGGGTTCTCGGCCAATTCTTGGGCGATGGCCCGTTCCAACTCCAGAGAGTTGAGTTGGAGTATCTTGGAAGCCAAAACCGTCTGTGGTCTAGTCTCCGGCCTGGTCCTGGGTTCTAACCTCATACTCATTGTTGCACCGATTGAGGATTTCCCCCTGAAGAGAAGATGGGGGATTTTCCCCAGGTCAGTATATCACACTCAGAAGACCATGTCAATCTCCAAAAAGGGCGGAGGTTGATGTTCCTAGGGCCAAAAGGTATAATCTCAAGGGAGCGAATCATGAAAGGCTTCTATGAGGAAGTGTCACGCCTTATCAGCCGAGGCGAGAAGTTAGCCCTGGCCAAGGTGGTGGCTACCAGGGGTTCCACCCCTCGGGAGGTAGGAGCCCAGATGCTTATCCGCCGAAGTGGGGAGATGATGGGCACCATCGGCGGCGGCTGTGGAGAGGCAGAGGTTCGACGCCAAGCGATAGAGGCACTAGAGGAGAGTCAACCTCGGCTGATGGTCGTGGACCTCACCGAAGAGGTCACTTGGGAGACGGAGAAGGCCTGCGGAGGGGTGATGGAGCTCTTCATCGACCTCTGGGGAGAGGCCGAGGGAAAATTAGCCAAGAGGCTAGCGGCCCTCCAGGGAAAACAAGTGACCCTGGTCACGGCCCTAAAAGGGGACCTCAGTCAGCCAGGAAGGAAACTCCTCGTCGCACCGGGTGAGGAGCCCGTGGGCAGCTTGGGCAACCCCGCCCTGGATGAGTGGGCCAAGAAGGCAGCGGAGAGGGGCCTGGCGGAAGGCGACTCCAGAGTCGTCAACTACGAAGGCTCCGTCGAACTCTTCCTAGAGGTGCATAAGCCATCTCCCGCTCTCCTCATCGCAGGGGCGGGACACATCGCCCTTCCCCTGGCCCAGATGGGCGCCATGCTCGATTTCCGAGTGGTGGTGATCGACGACCGACCTACCTTCGCCAACCCAGAGCGGTTCCCCCAGGCGGACCAGGTGATAGCAGGGGGCTTCGAGAAGACGCTGCGAGAATTTTCCATCGATAAAGAGACCTATATCGCCATCATCACCCGAGGCCACAAACATGACATGGAGTGCCTGCGGCAGGTTCTCGATTCCCCCGCGGCCTACATAGGGATGATCGGGAGCCGAAGGCGGGTGAAGGGGGTATTCAAACTCCTGAAAGAGGAAGGCTATTCAGAAGAGAGCGTCGCCCGCGTCCATGCCCCCGTCGGCTTAGACATCGGGGCTCAGACTCCAGCGGAGATAGCCTTAGCCATCATGGGGGAGATCATCAGAGTGCGGAGGGGCGGAAGCGGCCGGCCGCTGAGCCAGATATAGGGGCCTCCCGGCCCGAGACCTAGACAAAGCCTCATCTCTACAGTAAAATGCCCTTGAGGGCAAATTGAGTCGGATTAGGCATAAGACAATTCAAAATCGATCGAGGAGGATAATATGTTAACAGAATATCTCCGCGCGGCGATGAAAAAAGCCAGATATGAAATCCTCCCTGATGACAATACTTTCTATGGAGAGATTCCCGGCTTCGATGGCGTCTATGCAAATGCTGATACCCTTGAGGGGTGCCGCGATGAATTGGAGGAAGTTTTAGAAGAATGGATTTTCTTCCGAATATCTCGTAATCTGTCACTGCCAGTGGTTGATGGAATCGAACTGGTGATCAAGGAAGCGCTTTGATGCCCCGCCTCGGCCCTGTTGCCCATTCCTCAGGAGGAGAAGGTTTATGAGGCCTAACTCTGCTTTCATCAGCCAACTCGAGAACTCTATTGATCCCGCAAAGGTACCCTTCAGTGATCGCGGCTCACGGCTGCTGGTATACGAAGAAGAGGTGGGACATAGGCTCTGCGTCAAGCTGGCGGAACGTTTGACCTCCCTGCACCCGGGACTACACAGTTACCGCCAGCGAGCCCCTCTCATAGCGGAGCTGACCTTCATAGATGAGCATCACATGCCGTTGCCGTACAAGCTGACTTCCTACCCTAATGCTCTCTTCTTCAAAACCCGCCTGGGGAACTTTGCTTTGGCGTTCCAGGATCAAGAGACCCTGGCCTTCGGCCTTCCTCCAGGCGTCACCGCGGGCTTGAGGTTCCGTGTGCGGCCCCAACTCTGGCAGGAGGACGAGCACGGAGGGCAGTTCAAGACGGTACGCAATGTCGCCTACACCACCAACGGCCGGGTAGCCCTTAATGAGGTCAGGGGTACCGAGGACGGGTATCTAGTCCAGCTCCTAGTGAAGGCGCACAAGAGTACAGCGGTAACCTTAAGTGTATCCGGAGTGGAAGAGGCCAATCGCAGGGTATACCCCTTTTCCCGGACGTTGAGCCGCGCCGAGAGACGGTGGCATCGTTGGTTCGAGCGGGCTCCTAAGGTGGCAGATCGGTACCGACTCCATTACTACTATGCATGGTGGGTCATGGGCAACGGCTTGGTCAGCCCCCGCGGAGCACTAGCTCACGAGGGGATGATGCCTTCCAAAGAGCACTATGTGGGGGTCTGGCATTGGGATGCCTGCTTCCACGCCCTCGCCTACCGACACGTTGACCCAGTACTGGCAGCAAATCAATTGCGCATCATGGTGAATAAGCAGCAGTCGGACGGTATGATCCCCGATGCTATATACGACGAGGGGGTGATCGCCCGCATGGAGGAGCCGGTGCGTGCTTCGGTGACCAAACCCCCTGTTATCGCCTGGGCAGCGATGAAAGTATACCAACTGAGCGAGGACCAGTCATTCCTGGCCGAGCTCTACGACCCCTTGGTGCGCTGGAACTCCTGGTGGTTTGGGCTTAACGACGATGACGCTGATGGGTTGGCTCAATACAATCACCCGTTCTCCTCAGGACTGGACGACAGTCCACTGTGGGATGAGGGGATGCCGGTGGAGTCTCCTGATCTGAACACCTACCTCTGCTTGCAGATGGAGGCTTTGGGCCAGATGGCCGCGCGGCTTGGAAAGGCCGATGAGGCGGCAATGTGGGAGAAGCGTTCGGAGGCCCTATTGAGGAGGATGCTGCAAGATTTCTACGATTCGGAGGCGGGGCTCTTCTGGGCCACGAAGGATCATCAGCCGATCCACGTCGTCACCCCTTTCAACCTTCTACCTCTTTGGACCGGGAAGCTGCCCGAGGAGGTAGCCGATAGGCTGATCGACCATTTGACCGACCCGGAAGAGTTCTGGACAGACTATCCCATCCCTACCGTGGCCCAGAATGATGCCAAATATGACAGCCAGCGGATGTGGCGAGGACCAACCTGGATCAACGTCAACTACATCTTTGTAGAGGCCCTTGCGCGTAGTGGAAGACCGAAATTAGCAGAGGAGCTGCGAGACCGCACCCTGGAGTTGCTCATGAGGCACAAAGATATCTACGAGTTCTACAATCCAGAGACAGGGGAGCCGGGCCTTACCGCCGCACCTGCCTTCGGCTGGTCGGCAGCCCTTTTCATCGACCTAGTGATCCAGGCTAGTCAAGGAGAGGTGATTTGAGAGGATCCTATGACTAAGCCCTCCGTGAGCATTCTTCACTACACCGCGCCGCCAGTGATCGGAGGTGTGGAGGCTACCATCCGTGATCACGCGCGGTTGCTGGTTAGGCGGGGTTATCCCGTAGTGATCATCGCCGGACGAGGGGAGTCCTGGCACCCCAGGCTGGAGATGAGGCTCATCCCGGAGGCGGACTCTGTGCACCCGGATGTCCTTAGGGTGACACGGGCCCTGGAGCAAGGCATTGTCCTACCGGCTTTTAATGATCTACAAGACAACCTGCGCACAAGGCTCCGCCACGTATTGGAAGGAACGGAGATCTGCTTCGTCCACAACGTGCTCTCTCTACATTTCAACTTGCCCCTCACGGCTGCTATCTATGACCTGATCGATGAAGGTTGGCCCACCCGTTTTGTGGCCTGGAATCACGATCTCTCGTGGACCGATCCAGCCCAGCGCAGCAAGATGCACCCCGGCTTCCCCTGGGATTTGCTGCGCCAGCCACGCGAGGAGTTGACCTACATAGTGGTCTCTGAGGATCGGCGTCGGGAGTTGGCTAGGTTGCTGAGGATCCCGGATGATTCCATCCGCGTCATCCCGCCCGGAGTCAGCCTCTCAGCCTTCTTCCGTCTGACCTCTGCCTCTCGCGACCTTGTCGAAGAGTTGAGTCTGTTGGACCTAGAGCTGTTGCTCCTGCTCCCGGCTCGCATCACCCGTCTAAAGAACATCGAATTGGGTATTGAGGTGATCTGCGTCCTGCGAGAGCGTGGGATCGACGCCTGGCTGATCGTCACCGGCCCCTCGGACTCCCATTATCCAGGCGAAGTCGCTTATGCCGAGGAGTTGAAGGAGCTATGCAGAGAGAGGGAGGTCGAGGAGGAAGTAATATTCATGTACGAGCACGGACCGGACCCCAGCACTCCGCTCCTCCTAAGCGATCAGGTGGTCAACGATCTCTATCAGATCGCTGACGCGCTCTTTTTCCCCAGCCGCTCCGAGGGTTTTGGAATACCGATGCTAGAGGCGGGCTTGGCTCGCCTCCCAGTCTTCTGCTCCAACATCCCTCCCTTTCACGAATCAGCTAGAGAACACGCCCATTTCTTCGAACTCGATGCGGATCCTTCTGCCATCGCCGATCTCATCATGGAAGTTATGAAGGAAGATTTGACCTATGGACTCAGACAGCGGGTACTGCAGCGTTACACCTGGCGAGGGGTCATGAGAGAACTCATCGAGCCGCTTATCGACGAGCTGACATAGCGTGAATGGGAAGGGGTGGTGAAGATATTTGACAGAAAGGGCTTCACCTCTACGGTGGTATCCCCTTCCTCCTGGGAAGGTCATCAGGGAAGCCAAGTTCCCGAGCCTTCTCCCAGGTGAAATAGTCCCTCAGCATCCCTTCGGGATAGATCTCCAACATCGCCTCGTACCATAGTAGCCCTTCCATATATTGGTAGTGCCAATACTCCGTGCGCAGGGTGTGTTGGTGCCAATGGTAGTCCTCGGTGGTATAAGCGGCGATCCGCTCCCAGCCGAACCTCTTGGCAAGTTCTGTAAGATCTACGTAATAGCCCGCTGGAATGGGCTTGGGGCGACCGCCCTGCTCATACCCTTCGGGGTCCAGGTCAGGGTCTATCTGCCACCAGTACCGCCAAGGGGCCACCTTAAGGGGCTCGCCTTGACTCCCATCTTGCTTGAAGCAGCGAATGTACATCCGCCAATATATCTCCGAACCGATATCCTCCCTAACCAGTTCCAACTGTTGCTCGCCCTCGGCATCCAGGAGTTCGAAGCGCAGATCGATGGCTCGCCCCGTCTTATGCCAACTGAAGTAGCCATACCGGGTCCTTCCGTGCATATAGATGGGTCGAAAGGTGTCGCTCAGTTTCCCCAAATAGTCCCACCCCGTCCTGGCTAGAACCTCCGCCCGTAGAACGTTAAACGAGGCCGCTGCCCCCTCCTCCAATTGGTAAGGGCCTCCCTCTAGCATGTTCGTAAGAGGGACGATATGGTAAGGAGGTTCCCCCTTCGGTGGAGATGTGGTAGGGGTAGGCGGGGGCATCAATTTCGCCTCAGGAGCCCAGGAAGGTGGTTTAACCCCCTGGGGGGCCAAACAAGGGCTCATCTCGTCGACCTTGCTCCCCTGAAGGTATTTCACCACCCCACCCTCTCCGTACCAAAAAGCCAAATCGAGATGCCCGCCTCGATACTCATGGAACATCTCGAAGGGCTCACCCTTATCATAAGTGGAAAAGATCAGCGCCTCTCCATCAGGGGACCAAGAGGGGGAACTATCGGATACATCGTTGTGGGTTATCCTCCTCGCCTCGTCGCTATCAACATCCAAGATGTAGATCTCCCCGTTGCCATCCCGCCAAGAGACGAAGGCTAGCCGTTGGCCATCAGGGGACCAAGCCGGGTACTCATCGTCACTCTCATGCTGAGTGAGGTTCCGTTGCTTGACCCCCTGGGCATCCATCAGATATATCTCCTTGTTCCCCTCGCGCCAGGTGGTGAAGGCGATCCATCGGCCATCGGGAGACCAAGCGGGGGCGTAGTCCCCGGCTGGGTCATCGGTCAGGCGATGGAGAGCACCGCTTACTAAGTCAAGGGTGTAGATCTCCAAGTTCCCGTCCCGGTAGCATTCGAAGGCCAGATATCGACCGTCGGGAGACCAGGTCGGGGCACCATCATAAGCCAGGTGGTTCGTGACCCGCCTAACCTCGCCGCTCTCCAACTCTATTATGTATATCTCCCAGTCGCCGTCTCGGTGGGATTCGAAGGCCAGGTACCGGCCATCGGCGGAGAAGGCCGGGGCTCGGTCCTCGGCTGGGTCGTTGGTCAGGTTGAAGGTTGGCCCTCCCAGCCTATCACCCAAATATATCTCCCAGTTGCCATCTCTATCGGACTGGAAAGCCAAAACCTCGCCCCCTCCTAGGGGAGTAGGAGTGGGGATAGAGGTGGCTGTGGGCCAAGGGGTAGGAGGGGTGGTGGGAGAGGGGGATGGCGAGGGCGTAGGAGGGGTGGAGCAAGCGAGGAGAAGAGCCAAAAGCCAAAGGAGCGTCAGGGAGAGAAAAGATCTTCTCATGGCAGGAAAGGCTGATCCAGGTTGAAGAAATTGTAGGTGGCACGGGAGACGTCTTCGAAGACCGGCTGGCTCAGATCCCAAACCAGCCATTCGGTAGGAGCATATTGGAATTGGACGATGACGTAATCGCCACCGGGCGAGTAAACGATCCCCGCATCGGCATGGGTGTCGCCGGCGAAGCCATGCTTATGGGCCAAGGGTGTCCCCTCCGGTATCCCAGCCCCTATCATGCTCCGCACCGGGTTCTGAGCCAAAGCCTCTTGGATCTCCTGACACCCCTGGGGGGTAATCGTACCGGGGAAGATATCCAGAATCGCCCCCCCTCCATAGCCACACTGATAGATCATTTGAAGGAGTAAACCCATGTCATGGGGGGAGGTCTGGATGATGGGGTCAGGGTTGGTATATTGTTCCTTTTTACCGACTAGCAGGTTCAGAGATGGAGAAGCGAGCCCCCTCCGGGCCCGCTCAGAAGATGGCTCCTCTCCCTCTATCTTATAGGGCTGCAATATGAAGGTCTGACTCAACCCCAAGGCACGCATCCTCTCCGTCGTCCTCCGTGCCCCCTCCGTGGCGCTCCCTTCTCCCACTAGACTCAAAAGGAGGTTGGCCCAATAGTTGCTGCCTACCGGGTCGGTAACCACCTTATCCATCCATTCCTTGGTTTCCAGATCGGGTTCTTCCCCGGCGAAATGGAGATAGGTTTCCAGGAAGATGGCTATCTTCACCACGCTCATCCCCGAGAAACTTATCTCGGAGTTTATCTCCATACTCTCCTGGGCCCCTGGGTCGGAGATGTAGACCCCCACGATGCCATCGAACTCTTGGGTGCGATCTTCCACCACCCCTCGCAGAAGGTCGAGAGTGGGCTTGGCGGGCTCTTTTATCTCCACCACCAGGTCTACACCCCTACCATCGATAGAGAGCAAGGCCTCTTCTATGCGGGCTATGGAAAGATCAAGGTTAAGCCTTTTCTCCGCCTGGCCAGGATAAAAGGAAAGGGTACCGGTTATAGGCTGGACCTCCCGCAGGGGCTGGTCCTTCCTCTCAGCCACCCCCATCAGAAAAGAGCGTAGCGCGTTCGCGTCGAACTCCGTTTGGAGCGAGATCTCCGCCTCCAGCCGCCGAGGGCCGTGCACGACGAACTCTAGGAATCCCGGCCTCGCCTCTTGGTCGTGGCTTAACCACAAAGCCTCTTCCACCACCCTTTCGACCTGCACCTGGAAACTTATGTCAGCGGGAATGAGAACGATGGTTTCTTCCTCATACCTCAGGTGGAGGGGCTTAGATAGAGGGGCCGCAACCATCTCCTCCAAGGTGCGAAGAGCGGCATCAGAGGGCACGCCTCCTAAATCTACCCCTCCAGCGGTGATTCCGGGGCGGATGCTTCCCAGATAGGTGCGGTACCGGGCGAACTCGAAGGCCAAAAAACTCGCCACGATAAGGAGAAGAACTACAAAGAAGGTTGCGATCCGCTTGCCCACAGGGGACCTCCAGAGGTCATTATATGTCCTGCTAGAGTCATGTCAACCTACTCGAAGATCTGGACCAGCCACTCCTTGACCTCAGAGGGGCGAAGGTACTGCCCCAGGTAGCCATCGCCTAGGCGAACCTCCAGGTGGAGGTGTACCCCCACCTCGGGCCCCACTTGGGCCTGAGGGGTCCCGGAGTTCCCAGCGTAGCCGATAATAGTCCCCTGCTTTACCTCCTGCCCCACCTCCAGCCCCTCGGCGATGCGGCTCAGATGGCAGTAACGCACCACGATGCTGTCACCAAGGTCGATCCATACCTGCCGCCCCCGCAACCTCTCCAAGATCTCCGGGGGCGTGTAACCGACCTCTTGAGTCCTAGCCAACATCTCTTCCATCTCTTCCGCCGTCGGCTCCGAGTACTCATCGTCGGCCCTGATCACTACACCGTCGGCTATGGCCAAAAGCGGTGTATCTTCAGTCACCGCTCCTTCTCGACCCAGATAGAAATCCGTCCCCTCGTGGACCCCGTAGCGGTAAGAGCGGGGAGCCCCAGGGAGGCGGAAGGCGATATCGGGAAGGTGTACCCCTTCGATGGGCATGATGAAGGGAGGAAGGCTCTCTAGGATCTCCGAAGCATGGAGAGGGGGTCTCTCTGGAGAGGGGAACTCCGACGACCCGGGAGGCGTACGCCCGGGATAGAGGTATAGACTATCGCGGCTGGCGAGGTAAAGCCTATCCCCTTCGGCGTAGAGGGCAAGGATCTCAGCCCCTCCGCGGAGATAATAGTCCCGCACCATCTCACCGCTCTCCTTATCCAAGAGGAGGAGACGGCGATAGTCGTCTATCAGATAGAGGTAATCCTCGTTCGTGAAGAGAAGGGTAGGCGCTACTAACCCCGGAGGGTCAAAACTCTGAACCACCTCATAGGGAGGGCCCGACAACTTAACCAGCCGAGCCTGAGACCCTTCTTGAATCAAAAGATAGAGATCCTCACCCACGGCCAGGTCGATAGCCTCCTCCAACCCCAACTCCTCAGCGACCACCTCTCCCTTTTCGCCCTCGTGGCGCCAGATTTGACCTAGATTGATATCCAAGAGGTAGAGATCATCTTCATAGGAGGCCACGCTAGCCAGGTATTGGCGGGGTTGAGCGCTGGGCATGGTGGCCGATCTCTCCAGGCTCCATCTCCCATCCTCCGGGAAATAGCGATATAGGTCTCCAGAGCGGTCCAAGAGGAGCAGGCTCTCACCTGAAAGGGTGAGATCGCCCAACTCCTTTATGGGCACCCCTTCAACGGCGTTGCCCGACGGCTTCACGATACGCCACGACTCCATTTTCTCCAAGTCAACCGCCTTGAGGAGCCCCTCATCTACCAGATAGGCTGTACCATTTGAGACCACCATCCGTAAGGGGTGGGCAAAAGTTCCTGGGGCGTAGCGGTAGATAGTAGCGTTGTCTTCGTCCAGAAAGACGGTGCCGGTCAGTTGGATAGTGGGAGTAGGTATGACGGGAGTACAGGTTGGCGTAGGCGTACTGGTTGGCGTCGCCGTAGGGGTCTGCGTCGGCCTAGGCGTAGATGTAGGGGTGGGGGTAGGGATCAAACCCTCGCTAGCACAGCCGACGATGAAGGCCAAAGCCACGAGAAGCCAAGCCACTCTCCAATTAGTATTCATGGGACACGATCTCCACCACAGACTCCATCACCGCCTGGATGCCTTTCAGGTTCCTCTCCAGTTCGGTATCTACCTTGTTGGTGAGTTCCACATCAACGGCAGCGACCCCCCGAAAGGCTAGGTAGTCTACCACGCTACCGGTGACGGGATAACCTATCGATTCAGCCTCCCCATATCCTATAGCCTCGGTTAAGAGATGGGCCAACTGGCGAGAGGGGCCTTCGCCGCATCCCCCCGCCACGACCAGGCCTGCCTGGCTGTGATATGAGATCACCACTTGGGCATCGGTTAGGAAGTCGCGCAAGATTCGGGTCTCCACCTCGGAGAAGGGATGCGTCCCCCCACCCCCAGGGACATGCTCCTCCGAGTCGAAGATGTCTGGACTCCAATCGTTCTCTGGACAGGCATCCTGGTCGGTATCGGCGTTACGGTTGAGATCTACGCCTCTGCTGTTGAACCTCGTCCCATGAGCCAGGCCATCAGGGTTGATGGTAGGAATCACCCACAGCGTGACCTGAGGGGAAACTTGATCGGGGTTCTTTTGGTAGTAAGCCACGATTTCGCTCATCAGTCGATATGTATTCTCCTCCGTCCCCCCGTGGATATCCCCTAAGAGAACCAACTTCGCCTCGCCCCATCCGAAGCGATGGGCCATTATGGGACGGCCCTCCTGCGAGTAGCCGAGAAGCCTCCTTTCGTGGAACTGGGGCGTGGGTGAGGGAATGGGCTGGCTCGCTGTTGGCGTGGGGAGGGTTACAGTGGGAGTGGGCGGCACCAAGGTGGGCGAAGGCAAAACTGAAGGCTCCACCGATGCCCAGGGGCCGGCGCAACTGACCGCTGAAATAATCAAGCCAATGGAAAGTAGCCAGTATCTCATCGCTTTTTCCAATAGACGGTATGGACGACCGGATCCCCCTCTTCGTCAAGCAGGGGACGGGGTTGAACGCCATCCACGATCTTCACCGGGATGACCTCCGCTCGCTCTAACCCATCAGCCGTGAAAAAGGCCCGAAGGATGGCTCCTTCCTCCTCCCAAGGCATGTCGAAGACGAAATCACCCAGGCTGTAGGCGATAAAGCCCTCCAAATAGGAGGTCGTCTCCTGGACAAGATGGGGGTGGTGGCCGATCACTAAGGTGGCTCCCGCTTCCACAGCCGCTTGAGATACCGCCAACTGCTCCGCGTCGGGCTGGCTTTGATACTCGGTCCCCAGGTGCATGATGACGACCACCAGATCGGCCTGCTCCTTTGCCCGCCTGACATCTTCGCCTACCCTATCTATCTCGGCGAAGGCCACTCTCGTCTCCGTGGGCACCTCCGGTGAACCTTTCCACCTGATAGCCGCGTAGGCCAAGAAGGCTATCTTCACCCCTCTCACTTCCACTATCACCGGCCGATGGGCCTCTTCTTCGGAGAGGCCAGCCCCCACCCATAGAATTCCACTATCTCTTAACCCCTCCAAGGTGTCTTTCATCGCCTCCCCGCCGAAATCGAGGAGATGATTATTGGCCAGGCTGACGATATCAACGCCCGCCCAAGACAAAGCAGCCAGGTTTCGAGGATGGGCCCGGAAGGGGAACCGCTTGTCTATCGGTTCTCCCCGGGTGGAGAGGGGGCACTCTAGGTTGCCTACCACGATATCCGCAGAGCGCAAGAGGTCTCCTGTTACCGCGAAGGGGAACTCTACCCCATACTGGTTCATCCTCTCCTCCACGGTGCGAGAGAGGAGGATGTCGCCCACAGCCACAAGTTCGACGAGACCCTCATCTGGGGTTGAGAAGGCGGAAAACGGCAATGAGGGGTAAGGGGCTATCTGAAGGGCTTCAGCCTCTGTCCCGTCGGGAGTCATCTCCAAAGCGTATAGATGGACCCCGGAACGAAGGACGATCTCCGGTCGCCCATCTCCCTCCAGATCATGAGCCAGGAGGCCGTGGATTCTGCCTCCTACATGGTAACTGCCCAGCAGCCGCCCATATCGGTCTAAGAGGTAGATAGTACCGTCGTCTCCACCAGCGACTATAGTCGCCTCGCCGTCGAGGAGAAAAATATCCAGGGCCCAGACCCCGCTTCCGGTGGCAAAAGCCCACCGCTTTTGGCCATCGTTTTCCAAGAGAGAGATCTGACTGTCGTGGTATCCAGAGCCAAAAAATATCTGGGGCGAACCCTCGATGCTGGTGATGCCGAGCGTGGGTATACTGCTTCCCATATCGCGCCGCCAGAGAAGATGGCCCTCACCGGACAGAAGGTAGAGAACTCCCTCGCTGGAGCCCACAACTATCTTCTGGTCCTCAAAATCATAAACCTCTATCTGGCGTATATAGCCTCCAGCCTCATAACTCCAAAGGCGCTCTCCTTCAGAGGTGAAAGCGGTTACCGCTCCTTCCTCGGAGGCTACGATTATCTCCCCCCGGCCATCGCTTTGCAAATCGGCAACCCGGATGCTTGTCGCGCCCCCACCCAAGGCTCTTCGCCAACGCAACTCTCCATCGCCACCTAGGAGATAGAGATACCCATCCCAAGAACCAGCCAAGATCTCCTGGCTACCATCCCCCTCTAGATCTTGGGCTACCACCTCTGTCACCCGACTCCCTGTAGTGTACCGCCAAAGGAGTCGGCCATCAGAACTCAAGGCGTATACGTTGTTATCATCGGAGCCGGCTATGACCTCGCCTTGGCCATCTCCCTCCAGGTCAGCCAGGGCTACGGTGTAGACGGCCGCCCGGGCGGCGTACCTCCAAAGGAGATCACCCCCACTGGTGAGAAGATAGACATTTTTGTCCTGGGAGCCCGCTACCAGTTCGCTCTCGCCATCCCCATCAATATCCCCTGCTGCCAGATCCCAAACCACCTCATCGGTGGGATACCTCCATAGTGGCCCTATCTCCAAAGTCCTGATAGGAGGGATGCTGGTGGGGGTCGGTGTAGGCGAGGTGGTAGGTGACGGGGCAGAGGGAGTGGGTGTGGCTGATGGCTCAGGGGTGGCCAAAGACCCTGGTTGAGTCTCGACTTGCGTACAGCCAATGAATAGAAAGGCTAGAGCGATCGGGAAGGAGATCGCCCTGATCCATCTCCCCTCATTTGACAAGGCGCCTCACCTCGGTGAAGAAGTTGCGGAAGATCCTCTCATGGCTACCATCGTAGACCTGGTAACCTCTGGTGGCCATCTCATCGGCGTCGATCCCCACGTTGGAGAGCCAAGTGGCACCCCGGAGCACTCCCTCCGCCAGTGCGGGATCGAACTGAAGGTTGAACTGCACCCCCCACACCGGCAGATCTTCATAGCGGAAGGCCTGAACCGCGCATAGATCGGAAGAAGCCAGATTCGAAGCGCCGGCGGGCAACTGGGTGATCTGATCGCTATGCCATAGAAAAGCGTAGAACTGAAGGCTGATATCTGCAAAGAGGGGATCGTTAAGGCCAGCCGGGGTCAACGTGACTTCACACCATCCCACCTCCCACTGCCCGCGTTCTACCTTCCCCCCCAGCCAATGCACGAGTAGTTGGTGGCCCAAACAGACCCCCAATATGGGCACGCCTTCTTCGATGGCTAGGAGAACTCGATCTCGCTCCGCTTGGAAAAAGGGGGTCTCGAACTCCTCCGGAGAGTATTCACCTCCGCTCAAGATCAAGGCATCATACCCCGTCAGATCTGGGATGGGCTCGCCCTCGTAGACCCGGACGGGAAACGAGGAAACCCCATTCTGAGCCAAAGGACGATCCAAGACCAGAACACGGGCTGGGCCATGCTCCAGGACCACAGCTTGCAAGGGGAGATTCGCGCTCGGGGGGGCGACGGTAGGCGAGGGGATAGGCGTAGGGGTAGGCGAGAGGGTGGAGGTCGGCGTTGCGGTATTGGTAGCCGTAGGGGAGGGGAGCACCTGCGGCTTGGTGGGGGTAGGGGTTGCCTCGGCGCTCATGGTGGGTGTGGATTCCGCCACAACGGAGGGCTTACCACTTCCGCAGCCAGCGAGGAACCCGCCCAGGGCCACTCCACCCCAAAGGAGAAACTCTCGCCTGGTCAAACGAGCCATGCCTTTAAGAGCCATAGAAGAGGATCAGATAGGCCAGAGCCAAGAGGCCCACCAGGAGAAGGGCGGTGAGAACGCTAACCAGAGGGACGAAAAGCGGTGAAGGAGAGACCCTTTCCTTCTCAGAGACGGTGGGTGGGCCGACGCTTACAGGCTCTACCCTCTCCGCTCGGAAAAGCCCCGCCGCCTCCCGCGGGTCAACGCCGAGGAAGCGGGCATAGATCCGCAAGTAACTTCTGGCTTCCACCTCGCTGAGAAAGGCGGTATACTCCTCCCCCTCCAGGGCTCGGGCATACCTCTCCTCGATCCCCGTGGCTTCTCTGATTTGGGCGAAGGAGAGACCCTTCTCTTCCCGCCCCTTCCGCAAGAGTTGACCCAGTCTTCCCATAGCGCCCTCCAACGCCCTACCATTTTAACCCATCCCCCCCAGAGAGGCAAGCGTTGCCACCTTTAGCCCTGGCATATATAATCTAATGAGATAGTCTGAGGTTCAGATGACCGAGACCCTTTTCCTTGCTCTGGCCCTTCTGGGCGAGAGGTTAGAGAAGACGAGGAAACGCCTACAACTGGCAGCCCTCATCGCCGATTTCTTGAATGGGTTAGCCTCCGAGGAGATAGGCCCCGGCGTTCGGCTTCTCATCGGCCGGGTCTTCCCCGAGTGGGACAATCGAGCCCTGAACCTCAGTTGGCGGGCCGTCTCCAAGATCCTGCAAGGGCTGACCGCACCCAGCGAAAGCGACCTAGAGGCCATCCGAGCGGAGGCTGTGGATGCTGGCCAATGGGCCCGTCTCCTCCTGGAGAGAGCCAGGATCGAGCCCCCTCAACCCCCGCCCCTACCCCTATTGGAGGTCTACCGCACCTTCGAGGAGATCGCTGAGACGGCAGGCCCCGGCTCCCGCCGAAAGAAGGAAGAACTCCTCAACTCCCTCTTCTTGCGAGCCCAGCCGGTGGAAGCCAAGTACATCGTCAAGAACGTGGTGCGGGAGATGCACCATGGGGTGAGCGAGGGGATACTCCTAGATGCCATCGCTCAGGCCGCAGAGGTCCCCAAGAAACTAACCCGCCGGGCAAACATGCTCTGTGGCGATCTGGGAGAGGTAGCATCTATCGCTCTCGCCGAGGGTGAATGCGGGCTGAAGCGGATTAAGCCCCAACTTTTCCGTCCCCTGAAGCCCATGCTGGCCCAGATGGCCGACGACGTGGCCCAGGCTTTCCAAGAGCACAAGGGGAAGACAGCCCTAGAGTATAAACTCGACGGCGCTCGGGTGCAGATCCACAAGGCAGGCCACGAGGTGCGGATCTACTCTCGCAACCTCTCGGAGGTGACCCCTAGCCTGCCAGAGGTGGTCGACCAGGTGCGGGAAGAGGTGAGGGTCGACTCAGCCATCCTGGAAGGCGAGGCGATCGCCGTAGACGAGATGGGACGCCCCCTCCCCTTCCAGCATCTGATGCGCCGCTTCCGCCGCATCCATAACTTGCGAGAGTTGATGCGCGAGGTCCCCATCCAACTCTACCTTTTCGACATCCTTTACCGGGACGGCGCGAGCCTAGTTGATGAACCAAATCATGAACGGTGGCAAGCGTTACAAGAGGTAAAAGGGAACCTAAACTCCGTGGCTCGTCTAACCCCTAAGAACCCTCAAGAGGGAGAGGCCTTCGCTCAAGCCTCTTACCAGGCTGGCCACGAGGGGCTCATCGCCAAGCGACTGGATAGCGTCTATACCCCTGGCGTCCGAGGCAAGGCCTGGTTTAAGATAAAGCAGACCATCTCCCTGGACCTGGTGATCATAGCCGCCGACTGGGGGTACGGGCGACGCCACGGCTGGCTATCCAACTACCATCTAGCAGCCCGGGACGAAGATAGTGGGGAGTTCTTAGAGGTGGGGAAGACTTTCAAGGGGTTGACGGACAAGGAATTCGAGGAGATGACCGCTCACCTCCTCTCCCTAGAGATCTACCGTCAGGGGGCTACGGTCTATGTAGAGCCAGAGACGGTAGTGGAAATCCTCTTCAACGAGATCCAGAGGAGCCCCCACTACGACTCGGGCCTAGCCTTGCGGTTCGCCCGCATCTCCCGCCTCCGGGACGATAAGAGTCCAGAAGAGGCGGACACCATCCAAACTATGAGGGAGATTTTTCGCAAGCAGTTCGAGCATAAAGGCGAGCCAACTAGCGGCAGTATCTAGGAGGCATGATATGGACAGTCTAGCAGTTATCGTCAAGGGGGTTCTGGCGGGGATCCCCTTGGGCCTGGTCACCGCTTTCTACGCTTGGCTGAGGAGGGAGGAGCTAGTACCCGCAATCCAAGAGGAGGAGCGTCTGGAGAGCCTTTCGAATCGGGGAGTCCTCATCGTCAGCCTGGCTAATTTCGGCTTGATGCCCCTCATGGCTGGTATCCTGGCGGCGTTAGCCTATTCCAGGACGCGTTCCCCCTCCCGGTTCTTCTGGCACGCTTTGGCGGCTACCGTCTTCGTGAGCATCATCACACTCTTCCGCCGGATACCCCATAAAGAGGATAGGATCATAAGTTACTTCATCGCCGGGCCGGGGTTGGGCTGGCTCGTACCCAGGCTTTTCGCCTGGCTATCGTGGTAAAGGTACTAATAAGGGAGGAGAGAATGGACGCTGTGTCGCAGTGGGAACTGGTGGGTCGCTTGATCTTGGCTACGTTGCTCGGCTTCCTCATCGGGCTGGAGAGGGAGTTCAGAGGTCAGCCAGCAGGTGAACGCACGCATAGCCTGGTAGCCTTGGGCTCTGCGGCATTCGCCTTGATCTCCCCCAGGGCCTTCCCTGGGGGAGATGCGGCGCGCGTAGCCGCTGGGGTGGTAACGGGGATAGGCTTCTTGGGAGCGGGGATGATCCTCAAAGAAGGCGATGAAATTCGAGGGTTGACTACCGCAGCGGGCATCTGGGCGGTGGGAGCCATAGGGTTAGCGGTCGGAGCCGGGATGTACCTGCTTGGAGTAATCGCCGCACTACTTGTGGGTCTGATTCTTGCAGCCGAAACGGTGCTGAGGCTCGACGAAAGACTCGCGCACTGGCGATCTCAGACAAGGACGGAAGAGCCGCAGGAGCCCAAGTCTCCCGACTAGCCCGCAGAGACAGAGACCATCCAGAACAGGCGTAAGATTTTGGCCGGCCACGAGGGGCTCATCGCCAAGCGACTGGATAGCGTCTATACCCCTGGCGTCCGAGGCAAGGCCTGGTTTAAGATAAAGCAGACCATCTCCCTGGACCTGGTGATCATAGCCGCCGACTGGGGGTACGGGCGACGCCACGGCTGGCTATCCAACTACCATCTAGCAGCCCGGGACGAAGATAGTGGGGAGTTCTTAGAGGTGGGGAAGACTTTCAAGGGGTTGACGGACAAGGAGTTTGAGGAGATGACGGCCCACCTCCTCTCCCTGGAGATCTACCGTCAGGGGGGTACGGTCTATGTAGAGCCGAAGATGGTGGTGGAAGTGCTCTTCAACGAGATCCAGAGGAGCCCCCACTACGACTCGGGCCTAGCCTTGCGGTTCGCCCGCATCTCCCGCCTCCGGGACGATAAGAGCCCACGAGAGGCGGATACTATCCAGACCTTGTGGGAGTTATTCAATCAACAGTTCGAGAAGAAAGGTAGATATCCTGAGTTTGCGCAAGGGAAAGGAGCATGATTAGTGGCTGAGGAGTGTGTTCGATGACAGATGATGGCCAGGGGACAGGGCATGGATGACCACAAGCGCCACCAGCGCGTCTTGTTGGTGGACGACGAGGAAGCCATCACCGCCCTATTGGCTCCCTTTCTGGAGCGGGCAGGCTTCGCCGTGGCTGTGGCTACCGATGGAGAGGCGGCCTTGCGCCGGGTGGACGACTTCAACCCCGACCTCATCGTCCTGGATGTGCTCATGCCCCGCCTGAATGGCCGCGAGGCCTTGCGCCGCCTGCGCCGGGCCGAGAACTGGACGCCGGTTATCCTCCTCACCCGGGTGGGCTCGCCAGCCGAAAGGGCTATGGCCCTGGAGGAAGGGGCCGACGATTACTTGAACAAACCTTTCGAGCCCTACGAATTGATAGCCCGCATCCGGGCGGTCTTGCGCCGGGCCCAACGGGGCGGCCAGCCCTTGGCCGGGGCCCGTCGGCTGCGTTCCGGCACCTTGGAACTGGACCGGCAGGCCCGCCGCGCCACCTTGACGGGGCGTGAACTTCCCCTCACGGCCAAGGCTTTCTCCGTTTTGGAATACCTGATGCTCCACCCAGATGAGGTGTTGGGCCGGGAACGGCTGCTGGATGCCGTGTGGGGCTGGGACTACCCAGCCGCCACTCGGGCGGTAGATACGCGCATCGCCGAACTACGCCGAACCTTGAACGACGATGCTGAGAGCCCCCGGTTCATAGAAACGGTAATTGGCCAAGGCTATCGCTTCATCGCCCCGGTAGAGGTGGGGAGATGAAGAGGTACGGGCTGTCGCTTCTTCCTCTGGGCCTGGGAGTGGCCCTGGCCGCTCTGTGGCAGGCTGGCCTCTGGGCCAACCCCATCCTCTACCTGCGGGCCGACCTGGGCACCCTCCTCCTGCTTTTAGGGCTTCTGGGAAGCATGAGTTGGGGATTGGGGCTAGCCCTGTGGGCCCTGGCTGACCGTCGCCGTGAGCAGGCCCTGACTCGCTCACGCCAGGAACAGGCCGATTCCCACCGCCGCTTCATCCGCCGCCTGGACCACGAACTCAAGAACCCCCTCACTGCCATCCGCGTCGGGCTGGCCAACCTGGCCGACCGCGGCGATGGCCCTACCCTCACTAGCGTGCGGGCTCAGGTGGACCGCCTAGCCCGCCTGAGCACCGACCTTCGCAAACTGGCCGACCTGGAAGCACAGCCGGTAGAACGAGAGCCGGTGGACCCGGGCGAACTACTGACCCAGTTGCTGGAGTTGGTTCAAGAAAGGCCGGAGGCCACCATCCGTCACCTCCGGCTATCCCTGCCCCGGGCTCCCTGGCCCCTGCCGCCGGTGGCCGGCGACCGAGACCTACTCTTCCTCGCCCTGCACAACTTGGTGGATAACGCCCTCAAGTTCTCCAGGCCGGACGACACCATCGAGATCCGCGCCTTCGAGGATGGCTCGTCGGTGGTCATAGAAGTGGCCGACACTGGCCCTGGCATCGACGGAGATGAACTCCCCCACCTGGGTGAAGAGTTGTACCGAGGCAGTAGAGCCAGTAGCGTGGAAGGGAGCGGTCTGGGACTGGCTCTTGTTCAGGCTATCGTGGCCCGCCATCAGGGCACGGTGGCCATTCGCAGCCGCCTGGGGCAGGGGACGGTAGTCGCTCTGCGGCTCCCGGTGATCCGCTAGGTGTCAGAGTTGTTACACGATGTTTCGAAATCGCTACCCCCTGGCCATACGGGTGCAACACGGGTGTGGTAGCATAGAAGCAGCAGTTGGAAACCATTCTATGTGGAGGTGTGAAATGAAAAAGTACAGGTTCCTTCTGCTTACCCTGCTGCTTCTGTCCGCGCTCGTGGCCTGTCGAGGCACCCTGGAAGTAGGTATCGAGCGCACCCCCACTCCCACCCCGACGGCTAACCTAGGGAAACTGGCTTATGTTCAGGGCGGCGACATCTGGGTCAAGGCCCTGCCAGACGGGGAGCCTCAGCGCTTCACCACCGATGGCCAAAACCGCGAGCCCCGCTGGTCTGCTTCCGGCCAATGGCTGGCCTTTCGAAAAGGCGACTTCCAGGTCTGGGGCATGCGGGCTGATGGAAGCGAGGCCCACCCTCTGAACGAAGGCGCAACCGTGAGTGCTTTTGCCTGGGCACCTGGAGTGGATCGACTGGCTTATGTCGCTGGGGATAATGAACTGCAGGCGATCAACGCCGACGCAACTGGCCTGGCTGTCCTGGTGCTTCAAAGCCCCTACAGCCAGATAGGGCAGATCGCCTGGAGCCATGACGGAGCCTGGATCGCGTACGAATGGCAGGAGCAACAGCCTGGACAGCCTCCTGCCTACCAGGGTCTGGTGAAGGCCTCGGCCGACGGCAGAGAACGGATTGCACTCTATCCCAGCTATCCCAGCGGGGCATCGGAAATAGGAGGACCTCTCCTAGTCGGATGGACCGGCGATGGCCTCTTCCTTCTTTTACAGAGCGATATGGGTTCCGCCTCCCTACTAGCTGACGGCTCACCCCTCTACGCCCTGCCTGCGGATGGCGGCACACCGGTGCAACTTGCCGATGCTGTTTTGGCCTATCGGGATTTCGTCGCCCCAGGCCCAACCGATGCCTCCGGGGTCGCTGCCCTCGTGGGAAGTTATCGCGGCGCATGGATGAATAAGGTCCTTCACATTCTCTTGATATCCACCGGGGAAGATACGGTGCTGACTTCGTCCGATTTGGCAGCCTCTTCCCCTGCCTGGTCGCCTGATGGCCAGCGAATCGCCTATGTCGCTATGCCCGACCGAGGGGATTTGGTCGGTGGAGAACCGGCCCGCGAGGGATTGATGCAGCGAAAACTATTTGTCACAAGGGCCCAAGGCGCCCCACAGCCTTTGCAACTCACCGATGATCCAGTCTATCGGGATGAGCGCCCCCTCTGGGCAGCCGACGGGAGTCATATCCTCTTCGCTCGAATGGATACCGAAGATCGGGCTTCCCTCTGGCTTATCCCTCCGGAGGGTGGCGACCCCCAGCAGGTGGTGGACGAACTGACGCCGGCTCCAGAGTGGTTTGGCTACTACGGCCACGTGGAGTGGGATGGCCTCTTCGACTGGTGGCGCGCTTCCACGCTGGCTGCCATCCCGGCGCCCTCGCCGACGCCCTCGCCCACCGAGCCCCCTCAGGTCGAGATCTTCGTCTATTTCACTGACTCCAACCGTTATGCCGCAGCCACTCCACCCTTCGAAGTGGCAGTCACCCGTTATGTAGCCCCTACCTCCAACCTTCCAGAGGCAGTTCTAACGGAGTTCTTTAAGGGCCCAACCGAGGAAGAACGCTCCCAAGGTCTGGACCTCATCACCAGTGGCTTCACAGGCTTCAAGTCGCTGCAGATCGAGGATGGTGTGGCCCACGTTTACCTCACCGGTCCCTGCGCTTCCGGTGGGGCCACTTACACCATCGCCCAACCGCTACTTGCCAATATGCTCCAGTTCGACGAAATCGACTTCGTCAAGATCCACGACGCTGATGGGGAAACCGAGGTGCCTACCGGCCAGAGCAACTCCATCCCCTTCTGCCTAGAGCCGTAAGTGGACATCCCCCACCCTTTGGAGTACACTGACGGTGAACCATTAGAGTTCAGGGTTCGCCGTCTTATTTATGAAAGGAGGAAGGATGAACCTAAAGGGCAAGCGAGTGGCCATCCTCGCGGAGAACCTCTACCAGGACCTGGAACTCTGGTATCCCCTTTTGCGGATGCGGGAGGCCGGGGCGGAGGTGAAGGTGGTGGGCACGGGGAGCGCCAAGACCTACACCAGTAAGCATGGGTATGAGGTCCAAGTGGACGCTTCCGCCGATGAGGTGAGCGGAGCCGATTTCGACGCCATCATCGTCCCCGGCGGCTACGCCCCCGACCTTATGCGCCGGTATCCGGCTATGGTCAACCTGGTCCGAGAAGCCTTCCAGGAAGGCAAGATAGTAGCCGCCATCTGCCACGCGGGATGGCTTCCGGCCTCGGCGGGGATACTCAAAGGGCGGAAGATGACCAGTTTCTTCGCCATCAAGGACGATATGATAAACGCCGGGGCCGAGTGGGTGGATGAAGAAGTGGTGCGGGACGGGAACCTCATAACCTCCCGCATGCCCAGCGATTTGCCCGCCTTCTGCCAAGAGATAATCAAGGCGCTGGAGGGGTAGCGTCCCGACTATTTCTGATTGTAACAGGTTTTGAACCGAACTGGTCAGTAGAGTAAATCAACTTCGTACCTGCTATTGACAAGTACGGCTACAATGTGTATGATGACAGTAGAACAAGTCTTGGAGAGTACGGAGTCATCATTTCGTATAGACCGGTTCGGACTTTGAAATGAGCCCCGACAGAAAATACCCGTATCGAGTTGACCTAGCTGGCGTGAAGGCAGAGCGCCTTGAGATTCACGCCGATATCAGCCTAGACGAGCAATTGCGCGAGAGTCTTCTGCAATGCTGCTTCGACGAAGAAGATCGCGAAGCGGGAATAGCTGCTTTCGGAACGGCGTACTCTAAGAACAAAGTCAGACATACGGTCATCGCACATGTAACAGGGCTACATGAACCCAACGGACCTCAACACCTACGAATCGATTACGAAGCAGCTACCGTGGCAAAGCCAACCAAGGGGTTACAGTCTCTTTCGAAACTCTTCGCCATCCTTCGGCCTATGTCGGATGAGCTAACGTTCCTCTGTTTCGCTTCCTTCACCTACCATTGGACAACGTATACATCTCTACCGACACTACCAATGAAGATAGAAGAGTCCGAAGGGCTCCCTTTTGATGAGATAAGAGGGTTCCGCCTGACGCGCGTGAGGGATGACAAAATAGTCTACTCTGCAATTGTGGATCGGCCTACGAATGAGGAGATTGCGCATCTGATTTCCTTCACATATTCGGGACGTTTCACGCCTCAGGTGCCGGGGGAGATCTTGACACGAGCTACCGAGATCTCGCTAAGGTTTGTATCAGAGCTTCCAGAGGAGCGTACTGAGTGAGCCGAACAGCTCAAGTAAAGGAACAAGTTAGTAAGCGAATTCACGGGACTGAAGGCAGGACCTTTGCCTACCAACTTGACTCTCAATCATCTGCCTGGCTCACGAAATCCATGCGCATGCAGCCTCTGGAGCGCAAGAGCCTTGCCGATGCACCCTGGGTGCTTCGGCTATCGCCGGAAGACACTCTACCCATTAATATCGTCCTGGACGCAATCGTTGAGTACCAAATCATTCGCTCACTAGAGAGGCGCATCCCTCCAATCGCTGATTTGACCAACAGGATGGCGCACATTGAGCGAGCTCTCAAGCGAGGGGCTGGCGAGATACGCTCCCTTCATGCCCGGGTAGAAGCAGTATGTGAGGCTATAGGGGTAGAGCAGCGTCGAGAGCGAGACCTGGAAGTGGCAAATCTAGCTCGTGAGATAGCCAATTCATTCGGCAAGCTATTGGATCCTCTCCGTCAAGCAGAAGCGGTTTTGGTCACCCCTGAAAGCGGGGGCTTTACCGTTACAACCGTTGTGGATGACATAGACGAACAGACTGCTAACCGTATCTACGCGTTGGAGCTCAAGCTAGCAATGCTCTACGCAGATGTCAGTTTCGACTTCCGTATCTTCCGTAGACAGGGTCGTGACTTGCAATCCCTCTTGACTGTCCGTTCTTCCGATGTCCTTGTCCCAATACAGGTCTGACAATGGCGACACAGACCGAGCATCAGGAAAAAACTGAACACAATCGGCAGTTCGTAGGCCTTTTCGACGTCGCGACAACACCGTTCCTAGACTGGGTTACTACAGGCCAATTCTATGTTTGTGTTCACCTTGTCGACGGTTATCTGGCGACCAAGGGCGAACATCCCAAGAGCCATAGAGAACGTGATGATCTAGTCATATACTATCTAGTGCCCATCTGGGCCGACTACCGGGCTCTTAAGGACGCAAGCAGAGATGCGCGATACGGGGTAGTCCAATTCACACCGCAGGCAGTAAAGTCTTTTAGCAACAAACTAACCGCAATCCAAGCACACATATCCCATCTAGCTCCTTAATCATCTTTGCGCGACCAGACCCAGGCAATGAGAGGGCGGGTTTCGAAACCCGCCCTACTACCTCTCCCTCTCCTTGATAAATAGCCACCACTTTCCGTCGGTGTGTACCAGGACGTAGTTGCCCTTCAGCCTCTGGCCGTGGAGGGTAATCTTTATCCCCTTCTCTATCTGCTACCGCTCTTGGGTGTCCTGAGCCATATCTCGCCCATCCCTCGGTACCGCTTCCGTCGGGTCTTTATCTCCTTCCGATGGGCCAAGAAGCGGGGCACGGTGGGCCTTATCCACCCCTCCACATGTTCCTTCTGCCAGGCGTAACTCCAAGGCAACGGCTCCACCCCCATGTCGAAGGCTAATCTCGCCTCCCCCTCTTCTACCTCTATCTGGGCCTCACTGCCGCAAACCGGGCAGATCGCCTTCTCCCCCTCTAGGAAGAAAAAGTCGCTCCAACAGACGGGGCAAACGTTCCCCTCCGGAAACCGCTCTCGCTTTGCGCCTAGGGCCAGTCGTCGCCCCAACTCATGGGCCTGTTGCATAGGATTGTCGTCCAAGAGCACCTCTCCTGGCCCCGGTCGGTGGAAGTAGAGGCTATCCACCAGCCTGAAACCCAAGCCCGCCACCAAAGCGTTGAGAAAGGGCTGGGTGACGCCCCGCAAATCCCGTCGCCCAGAGAGAGCGATGGTAGCCCCCGGCTTGGTTAACCGAGCACCCTCCATAAAGTAGGGGGTGAGCATCAGGAGCCGGTCGAGGATCAACTTGACGATAGCCGCTGGGCCGAACATATATGTGGGCGCTGAAAGGATCAAAGCGTCGCTCTCCCGAACTTTGGCCAGGAACCACTCCATATCGTCGTCCAAGGGGCAGGGTTCCTCCCTGATGGCACAGCGGAGACAGCCGTTACAGGGTTTAATAAAAAGATCGGTGAGGCGGAGCATCTCTATCTCCGCGCCCTCTTCTTGAGCCCCTAAGAGAGCCTCCCGCACCACTATCTCTGAGTTGCCCCAGACACGGGCTGAACCCACCAAACCCAGAACCATAGCCGTCTTCCCTCCCTTTCTTACTCGAGCCCTTCGCCGTACATCTGCCCTGGGCCCAAGGCTTCTGGGAACTGGGAACGCAACATCTCCCGGGCCTCGTAACAAAGGTGGCAAGCCTCCACATACCCCTCCTCGTGGGGCAGGCTGTATCTTTTGACCAGGGCCGCCGGCCCACCGGAAAGGAGCGACCCTACGATGGGGTGCGAGGTCGGGTCATACTCGCTCATCACTTGGGCCAAAGGTTTCTTTAGGGCGTTGCCGATAGTCAGCCCCTGACAGAGATGCACATGCCCCAGGTAGTCGATATGAACCCGCTTGGGGGCATCTAGCGTTTCGTAGGGACACTCGTTCAACTCTTGCCAAGGACGACGGGGCAACCCCTTCACCAGTTTGGCCATCGCCCGGCCCCGGAAACGCACTGAGCCCCCCACGATGGGCTCCCCCTTCTGCCCAGGGGTCTCTTCCACGCAGGGCTCTTCGATGGCGATGACGTCGGCGGGGAGCCCCAGTTGTCTGGCCGCTTCCTCGACCACTTTGACCTTCTGCTTCTCCGGTCCCTTCTCCCCATGGAAGAGGTCGCTGGAGATAGAAAGATCCATCACCCCTATCTCCGCGATAGGTCGCAGCCACTCCACCGTATCATCGAGAGCCGTTATCCAATAGCCATTGGTGACGATGCCACACTCGAAGCCCAAGGTTCTCGCCTCCTCCATCGCTCTTAGCATGACAGGGTAATAGAGGAATGGCTCCCCTCCTTCAAAATATACGTGATCCACCGTGCCCAACTCCTTAGCCCCATCATAGATAGCCCGTATCCCTTCCAAAGTCATCGTCCCCTCCAGGAAAGGGCTCCCCCAGACGAAGCAGTGGTCGCATTCAGCGTTGCATTTATAAGTCAGAAGCAGATGCATTCCAGTCAGGCTCATATACCCTCCTTCCTAAACTTCTCTTCTATTATATACCCTTATATCGAACAATCGAGAAGGCAAGGGGAAAACCCCTCAGTAGGAGCCTCTCACAATCGGGCTGAATATGCCTTACTCTGTTGTCTCATCTTGAGGATTTATCGCCAGGCTCGACTGGCGCGCCAGCGAAGCCATCTTGCCGATGAAGCCAAAAGCCAAGGTACACACCATCCCCAAAACCAGGGCTAGATACCAAACAGAGACAGGGGCGACATTGTCGTAGAAGTATCCACTAGTGATGGGTCCGATGCCCCAGGCTATGCTGCCCGCTACCCCATAGACACCCATATACCTACCTCGCATGTCGACAGGGGCGACTTTGGCCACGAAGGCGATGGAGGTGGGGGCCCAGATCAACTCCCCGATGGTGAGAATGATCATTGCCAAGAGGAATAGCCAAAAGTTGTTGGAGAGGGCAGCGGCCAGAGCTCCCAGGCCGGTGAAGAAGGCTCCCGCGGCCATAACATAGGGGTCAGGGTACCTCGCCGTGACCTTGGTTACGGCGAATTGGAAGAAGACCACCATAAGACCGTTGGTAGCCATTATCAGGCCAAAGCCACTTTCCGCTATGCCGAAGCCCTCCTTCATGTAGACCGGCAGAAGCTGCAGGAAGGGCTGGTAGGCCATCAACAGCAGGATGGAAGCCCCACAGAAGGCTAAGAAATAGAGGTCGCGGAGGATATATCCGTAGCCCCCGGCCGGTCGGTAGACCTCCTCTGCCTCGGGCAGTTCCGGCTTGGTCTCCTTTACCAAGAAGATGGTCAAAAGGAGAACAACGCTGGCGGTCGCTGCTGCGGTGCTAAAGGAAAGGAGGTAAGAGGTGGCCGCCAGGAAGCCCCCTACCGCCGGCCCCATGGCCACTCCCAGGTTGGAGATCATCCTCAAAAGAGCGTAGGCCCCAGCCCGCTTGTCGGCCTCGACAAGGTCGGCGGTCATGGCCTGGGAACCGATGCGAGAGGCAGGCTCGATGAGGCCACTAAGGGCGATGAGCACGGCGTAGGCCTCCAGCGAGCCCAAGAAGGCTAAGCCCATCATCACCATGACCTCGTTCAACAGGCCTGCGATCATGGCAAGTTTGCGCCCGAACCTATCCACCACCGGGCCCCAGATCGCCTGGGAGAAAAGGCCCACCCCAGAAGAGATGGCGAAGAGGAAACCCACCGTGGTCAGGGGGAGGTTCAGCCTCTGGCGGAGATATATGGTCAAGAAGGGCCAGACCAGGCTGCCCCCGGCGGAGCCGATGAACCGGCCACAGAAGAGTATCCAGAACTGGAAGGGGTATTCGGCTATCGTCTTTTTGACCCTGGAGATCATCTCTGCCCTCAAAAGATAAAGGACTGGTTACCTTTGGAACGAGGCTCCCTACGACGGTCTAGCCAGTCCTCGCCATGCTCAGATTATACCACGAATCTCCGTCCCTGACTTTGCCCCTCCATAGGGAGGCTGATATAATCTCTAACTGAGGTGGTTAGATGGAACTCCCCACTCTCGAAGAACTCCCCGAGGGTTATAGATCTGGCTTCGTGGCCGTCCTGGGCAAGCCCAACGTGGGCAAGTCCACCCTCATCAACGCCTTCGTGGGGCAGAAGATCGCCATCATCTCCCCTAAACCCCAGACCACCCGGCGTCGCCTGCGAGGTATCCTTACCCTGCCCCAGGCACAGATCATCTTCATCGATACCCCGGGCATCCACTTCCCCAAACATAGACTGGGAGAATATATGGTAGAGACGGCAACCAGAGCCCTAAGAGATATCGACCTGGCTCTCTTCATGGTGGATGTCTCTCGACTCCCCACAGGGGAAGATGAGGAGATAGCCAGGCTGCTCTTCCTGGATCCTGTAAGGAAGGGCCACCCAGCGCCGATTATCCTGGTTTTGAACAAGGTAGACCTCCTACCACCAGAGAAAGAAGAGGCTCACCGGGAGGCTTATCTAGCCCTGGGAGAGTTCCAAGAGTGGCTCTTTCTCTCCGCCACCCGGGGAGACAACCGAGAGAGGCTCCTGGAACTGATCATCGAATATCTCCCCTTGGGCCCCCAATACTACCCTGCCGACCAGGTGACCGATCAAGAGGTGCGTTTCATGGCCGCCGAGTTGATCCGGGAGCAGGCGCTAGAGTTCCTCCACCAGGAGGTGCCCCACTCGGTGGCTGTAGTAGTGGAGGAGTTCCAGGAGCGGCGAGAGGATCTCACCTATATCTCGGCCATTATCTATGTGGAGAAGGCCTCCCAGAAGGGGATCGTCTTGGGCCAAGAGGGGAAGACGGTGAAGCGGATCGGGACCGCGGCCCGAAAAGAGGTAGAAGCCCTCTTAGGCAAGCGGGTCTATCTGGAACTCTGGGTGAAGGTGAGCAAGAAGTGGCGGCGAGACGAAGGAGCGCTGCGCCGCCTGGGATACGTTCTCCCCAAGAAGGAGTGAAGATTGACGGCGACTGGGCGGCGATGTAGAATGGGGTTGTTCCCCACCGGTCATGTTTCTTAGACGGAGGCTTACATGCGAGAGATAGGTTATCAGGAGATAGTGGATACCGTAGCTCGCCTCTCCATGGAGGCGAACTACTACCTGGGCGAGGATCTCTTGGCCGCCCTGCGTCGAGCCAAGGAGCAAGAGGAATCCCCCTTGGGCCGCGAAGTCTTAGACCAGATCTTGGAGAACGCTCGGGTCGCGGCAGAGGAGCGGATGCCCCTCTGCCAGGATACAGGGATGACGGTGGTCTACCTGGAGTTGGGCCAGGAGGTGCATCTGGTGGGGGGAGACCTGGCCGGGGCGGTCAACGAGGGTGTTCGCCAGGGTTATGAGGAAGGGTATCTCCGCAAGTCGGTGGTAGAAAACCCCTTCTCGGCGAGGATAAACACCAAAGACAACACCCCTGCGGTGATCCACACAGAGATAGTCGCCGGCGACAGGCTGAAGATAACCGTTCTCCCCAAGGGCGGGGGGAGCGAGAATATGAGTTACCTCCAGATGCTCTCCCCGGCCGCTGGCCGCCAGGGGGTGATCGACTTCGTGGTGGAGTCGGTCGATAAGTCGGGGGCCAACCCCTGCCCCCCCACTATCGCGGGGGTGGGGATAGGGGGGACGGCGGACAAGGCGATGGATTTGGCCAAGCGCTCCCTCCTGCGGGAGGTGGGCGCTCGCCACCCTGACCCAGAAGTGGCGGAACTGGAACGGGACATCTTAGAGGCGGTGAATAGGTTAGGGATAGGACCTATGGGGTTCGGGGGACGGGTTACCTCCCTGGCCGTCCACGTGGAGGCCTTCCCCTGCCACATCGCGAGTTTGCCCGTGGCTATTAACCTCCAATGCCACAGCGCAAGGCACAAGAGCGCCGTTTTGTGATTGTATTTACCGCCTATCCTTACAGGATCCCTGTGGGACGGGATCCCGGGGGACAGCCGGTATACACCATGCCTCTTGTTGGAGAAAGATTAGGATATGGAAGCAATTGTCCCTATAGGAGGATGAATTATGAAAATAACCACCCCTCTTACAGATGAAGTTATCGAGAAACTACACGCTGGGGATAAGGTAACCATCACCGGCACCGTCTACGTGGGGCGAGACTCGGCCCATAAGCGAATGATCGAAGCCCTGGATAAAGGGGACCCGTTGCCCTTTGACCCCCAGGGGCAGATCATCTATTATATGGGGCCTGCGCCGGCCAAGCCGGGCCAGCCCATCGGCTCCGCCGGGCCCACTACATCTTATCGCCTGGACCCCTATACCCCCCGCCTCTTAGCCGAGGGGTTAAAAGGGATGATGGGCAAAGGGAACCGCTCTCAACAGGTTAGGGAGGCGATGCAAAAGTATAGGGCGGTCTATTTCGCCGTGGTAGGGGGCGCGGCGGCACTCATAGCCAAGCGGATAAAGAGCGCCCAGGTGATCGCCTACGAGGAACTCGGCCCGGAGGCCCTCCGCCGCTTAGAGGTGGAGGATTTCCCCGCCATCGTGGTGAACGATGTCCACGGCGGCGACGCCTACGAAGAAGGCAAGGCCAGGTACGCCCGGATGGCACCCTAGAGTGCCCCCACGAAGCCGCGCAGAGAGGGGAGGACGACTTTGAAGACCATACTTGCTGCTTTCGACGTCGATGGCACGCTCTTGAAAGGGCATGTCTGGAGGGGCCTCATCAAATACCACCGCCAGCGAAAGATGAAACGTCTCTTCCTCTGGCTCTTCGCCCTCATCCATTACCCCTTGTGGTTCTTGGCCAAGTTGGGCCTCTGGGACGAAGTGCAATTCCGCACCAAATGGATGGAGGATTTCGCCGGCATCTTCAAGGGCCTAAGGAGGGAAGAGATACGAGATATCCTCTCCGCCGTTTTGGAGAACGAACTGGAGCGAGACATTCGGGCCGATCTCCTAGATACCTTAAAGCAACACCAAGCCAAAAACCACATAGTGATGCTTGTTTCGGGGACCTTCGAAGACCTCTTACATCTCCTCGGAGAGAAGATAGGGGTCGAACACGTCTTGGGCACTAGGGTGGAATTCAGGGAGGGCCGCTGCACCGGCCGAGTCATCGGTTCAGCCTGCATGGGGTCGGAGAAAGTACGCCGCATCCGAGAACTGATAAAGGAGAAGGGGTTAGAGGTCGATCTATCCTCCAGTTTCGCCTACGCAGATAGCATCTCCGACCTGCCGCTCCTAGAGTGGGTGGGCAACCCGGTGGCGGTGGAGCCGGAAGAGAAGTTACAAGCGATAGCCCAAGAGAGGGGATGGCAGATCATGGAACCCAAAGGAGAGTGAGATGAGAAGGGACGAGGCCCTAGCCTTGGTAAACGAACTCATCAAGAACAAGAACTTGGTGAAGCACCATCTGGCGGCGGAGGCTTGTATGCGGGCTCTGGCCAGACATTTCGACGAGGATGAAGAGACCTGGGGGCTGGTGGGGCTCCTCCACGATGCGGACTACGAGATAACGGAGAAAGACCCGGAGCGCCACACCTTGGAGTTGGGCAAGATCTTGCGGGAGAAAGACGTAGATGAGGCCATTATTCGAGCGGCCCAATCCCACTCTGATGCCAGCGGCGTCCCTCGCGATACCCTGATGGCTAAGGCGTTATACGCCTGTGACGAGTTGACCGGGCTCATCGTGGCCGCGGCCCTGGTGCACCCTGACAAGAAGTTGGCCCCCCTCGACGTGGAGTTCATCATGCGCCGCTTCAAAGAGAAAGCCTTCGCTCGAGGCGCCCATCGAGAGATGATCCTCACCTGCGAGCCGGAACTGGGCATAGAATTGAAGGAGTTCGTCGGTATCTGTCTTTTGGCCATGCAAGGGATAGCCGACGATCTGGGGTTATGAAGGAGACTACCCTGCTGGCCCTATCCAGGGGGTCAAGCAGGATCTGTACCTATTAGGCTGCTAATTACTCGACTATCTTACGGAGGGATCGATGGCGGTTCTAGTGATTATCTTCGGCTATCTTCTAGGGTCGATCTCCTCGGCCTATCTGGCTGGCCGCTGGCTCAAGGGGATAGACCTACGCCGTTACGGCAGTGGCACGGTGAGCGGCACCGGCGTCTACAAGCACGTGGCTAAGTGGGCTGTGGTCGTGGTGGGCCTCTTCGATGTCGGCAAGGGCGCCCTGCCCACCTGGCTCGGGATTAGGTTAGGGCTTGGATTGCCCTTGGCCCTAGCCGCGGGCTTAGTGGCGGTGGTGGGTCACAACTGGCCTTTCTACCTAGAGTTCAAAGGCGGCCGCGGCCTCGCCACCATGACAGGGATACTCCTGGTAGTCTTTCCTTGGGGCACTCTCTGGCTACTGGCCATACTGGGCCTTGGGGGCCTGCTCCGCTACACGGCCCTCGCGGCCCTGGTGGGGGTGGCCACGCTTCCATTTCTAAGTTGGATCACTGAAAAACCACCAGCGGTAGCCTGGGCCTGTGGGGGGATGCTGCTTTTGACAGTGGCCAAACGGCTGGAAGCCAACCGGCTACCTCTGCCTCCGCCGGGAGCCAAGCGGCGTCAGGCCCTGATGCGACGACTCCTTTTCGACCGCGATGTGGGCCCCCGAGAGACTTGGACAGAGCGGGGCCCTATCGATTGAAATGGCGATGGCGGAGAGAAAACGTCGCATGCATTCGCATCCGAAGGAGATAAACTGCGACGCTACATCTAACTATTAGGCATTAAGATCTGATAAGAAAGAGCCCTCCCATCAAGGAGGGCTCTCCATATACCCGGTGGGGCTAGACTAACCTTTCATCACCCCCCTTGGCTCCAGTTTAGCCACCTTGCGGGCGATGCCCGCCCCGTGGACTACCTCCACCACTCGGTCCACATCTTTGTAGGCTGCGGGGGCCTCCTCAGCCAGACCGGGCATGCTCCCTGCCTGGACGACGATGCCCCTCCCCTCCAACTCTCTGCGTAACTCTTGGCCATAGAACCGCCTCTTGGCCGCCGTGCGGCTCATCAGCCGGCCGGCCCCGTGGCAGGTGGAGCCGAAGGTGAGATCCATAGCCTGCTCCGTGCCCACCAGGATATAGGAGGCGGTGCCCATACTCCCTGGCACTAGGACCGGCTGGCCAACCTCACGGTAATCGGCTGGTAGACCAGCGAAGCCGGGGCCGAAAGCCCTGGTAGCCCCCTTGCGATGGACCACGACCTTAGCCCGCCGACCATTCACCCGATGCTCCTCCACCTTGCCGATATTGTGGGCTACGTCGTAGACCGAGGTCAACTCCCAACCTTCCAACTTGCCAGCCAGCACCTGCTCGAAGGTCTGCCGCACCCAGTGGGCGATGACTAGGCGATTGGCCCAGGCGAAGTTAGCGGCGCAGGCCATGGCCCCAAAATATGCCTGTCCCTCCGGCGATTCGAAGGGCGCACAGACCAACTCCCGATCCGGCAGGCTGATGCCATACTTGCTCACTGCTTTCTGGAGGCTGCGCACATAGTCACTGCACACCTGATGCCCCAAACCGCGTGAGCCACAGTGGATCTGAACGGCCACATGGCCTTGGTGGAGGCCAAAGGCCTCAGCCACCTCTTCATCGTAGACCTCTACCACCTCGTCGATTTCGAGAAAGTGGTTGCCCGAGCCCAAAGAGCCCACCTGCTTACGGCCCCTATCCTTAGCCCGCTGGCTCACCTGCCTGGGATCGGCAGCGGTCATGCAGCCTCCTTCCTCCGTATGCTCCAGGTCTTGCTTGGTACCATAGCCCTGCCCCACAGCCCACTTGGTCCCCTCCGCCAAGATCTGCTCCAGTTGCTTCGCCGATATCCTGATGCCCCCTGCCCCCAGACCACTGGGCACCCGGTTGTAAAGGGCGGGGATCAACTCTTCTATGTAAGGCGCTAACTCCTCCATGAGAATATCAGAGGCCATCGCCCGTACGCCGCAGTTAATATCGTAGCCGATCCCTCCTGGAGAGATGACCCCTTCGGGCAGCAAGGTGGCAGCCACTCCACCGATGGGGAACCCGTACCCCTGATGGATATCCGGCATGGCCAGGGTGAAGCGGACTACGCCAGGGAGGGTGGTGGTGTTCACCAACTGCTCCATAGAGCGATCCCGGTAAGAGGCCTCAAGCAACTCCTTGTCAGCGTAGATGCGGGCCGGCACCCGCATATCGGAACGATAAGAGGTGGGGATCTCGTAAATATACTTATCTACCTGTTTTATATCTTTTCGCTCCACCATCTTGCCCCCTCCTTTAATTATACCTCACACGTCAAAAACGATGTTGACTGCGTATCCTTCTCCCGTCTCCTCTATCTTAAGGTCGTGGTAGGTGACAGCCTTGATATTCATGCGCGGCACGAACCTCTTTCCCCCCCTGGCCACGGCCCTCAACTCCGTGGGCGATAAGGTGCTGATCTCGAACTCCTCATAGACTTCACCATGAGCCTCACGAAGATATAGGAGTTCGCCTAACCAATCGACAAGCAGGGTCTCAAGGTCTGGAGCCTCTAGAGAAATCTCTCGCTCAATGGTAGGGTGTAACCTTTCCATATCCGCCAAGAGGTCGAACATCCCATAGGCGGCGTTGGCGAAGAGTTCCGGCAAATCCCGCCCATAGGCCCGGATGGCGGCATCGGCGGTATGCTCGACCTCTTCATACCGCCCCTCCTCAGGTGCGGCCATCGGGTTTCTTCTCTGGCCCAGGATCTCTCGAGCCCGAGAGACGTCCAGGTGCATCTGGCTCACCAGTGCCTCCACGGAAGGGAACCTCTTCTCAGTACGCAATCGTTCAATGAACTCAAGCCTCAACTCTCCCCCGTAGAGATCGCCCTCGAAATCGAGGATATGGGCCTCCACCAGCCGCTTCCCCTCGCCGAAGGTGGGACGAGTCCCCACATTAGCCACCGCGGGGTGGTTTTCAGCCCCCCATTGAACGCGCACCGCATATACCCCATCGGCGGGGATCACCCGCTTCTCTAGCACCTCCAGGTTTGCGGTGGGAAAACCTAACTTCTTCCCCCGTCCGGCTCCCACGATTACCTGCCCCGTAACGGTAGGATACCGCCCCAGGAACTCAGCGGCCTCCTCGATTCGCCCCTGGGATATGAGAGCCCGTATCTTGCTGCTGCTCACCGGCTCCCCCCTCACTCGGAGGGGCTCCACCAGATGAACCTCGAAGCCCAACTGGGAGCCCAATACCCTAAGTTGACTCACGTCCCCCTCACGTCGGTAACCGAAGACGAACCCTTGCCCTACCCAGATCTCCCGCAGGCGGAGATGATCATGAAGGGGGCGGATGAAAGCCCCGGCAGTGGTACAAGCCACCTCAGGGGTGAAAGAGATAACCACTAGAAAATCCAGGCCCAGCGCCCCCAGGAGCCCTATCCTCTCTTCCAAAGTATTCAGATATAAGATCGGCTCATGGGGAAAGAGGATCTCGTGGGGATGAGGGTCGAAGGTCACCGCTCCGGCCAATAAAGCCTTCTCCCTGGCTCTCTTCACCATCCCCTCGATCAGATAACGATGGCCCAAATGGACTCCATCGAAGATGCCTACTGTGAGGATAGAGTCTCGTTCCAGTGCCGCTTCGCCTAGATCGGTGATCACTCTCATAGGGGCTGGAAAACCTTCTTGGGCCGCCACAGACCCTCCTCGAAGGCCAAAAGGGCTACAAACTCCCCGGAGTTCGAATAGGCGCGAAGATAAGGCGTATTCGCTGGTTCCCCTGGTATGCTCTCACCATGACGAACCATTTTCTCTTTCTCCCTATCCAAGATAAGCGCCTCGAACTGGAGAAGGGCCTCGTCGATGGGGTGGGTCAGGAGCCCCCAGAACCCACCATGGAAGGCCTCCTCCACCTCTTGGAGAGTGGCCGCCTCCTCCAGGGTGAAGCGGCCGCAAGCCAAACGGGTTAGGCTGGAGAGGTGAGCGCCACACCCCAGTTTCTCCCCCAGATCCCGTGCTAAGGCCCGTATGTAGGTGCCAGGGGAGCAGGTCACTTCTATCTCCAAGAGAGGGGGAATCCAGTCGAGAACCTCCAGCCTAGAGATCTCCACCTCTCGGGGGGTGGGCTCTACAGGTACCCCCTGGCGAGCGAGCCGGTAGAGGGGTACCCCCTCCTTTTTCAGAGCCGAATAGATGGGCGGGACCTGCTGAATCCGTCCCTGGAAAGAGGCTAAGGCCTGTTCGATCTCCTTAGGGGCTATCCCTCTGGGGTCAGAGCGAGAGGTAACCCTCCCTTCCGCATCACCCGTGTCCGTGGTTATCCCCAGCCTCACCTGGGCCCGATATACCTTGGGGCTCTCCATCAGGTACTCGGTAACCCGGGTCCCCTGGCCAAAGCAGACTAAAAGCACTCCGGTAGCCATGGGATCCAAGGTGCCAGCGTGACCTACTCGCCTTATCCCTGAGGCCTGCCGCACTTTAACTACCAGATCGTGGGAGGTAAGACCCTGAGGTTTATCGATATTGAGGATACCGGAACCGGGGCATAGATTGGCCTCTCCCTCTGGAGGGGCAAAACCACAGACAAGGCATGGTTCCCTCATCTGAAAGCCCCGGTGTGGCGATCTCGTCACTTTCAACCCTCAAGGGGCGAGCCTCTCCTTTGCCTTAGCCAGAACCTCCTTCATCACCTCCTCCAGTTTCCCTTCCAGAGAGCAGCCCGCGGCCTGGGGATGGCCACCGCCCCCGAAATATCGAGCGATGGAGGAGACATCGACCTCTGGTCTGGATCTAAGGCTCGCCTCTATCAGGCCGTCCTCCCTCTCCCTGAAGACGATGGCTATATCCGCTTGGCCCACGGAAGCCAGGAGGTTGACCACCCCATCTCCCCGGTCAGCGCCGGCTCCGTGACGACTCCGCATAGCCATAGTCTCGGTAGCCCAGACCATTCGCCCATCTAGTTTCAGGCTCTCGATTATCGCGCCCCAAAGACGAAGAGTGGAGAGGTCCCGATGGCGGAAGGCCTGCTCCGTGATCTCGCGCAGCGAAGCCCCGGCTTTCATAAGTTGGGTGGCTATCTCCAAAGTTCGGACCGTGGTGTTCGCCGTCCTGAAGCCTTGGGTATCGGTGACCAGGCCAGTGAGGAGATAGGTGGCCAGAAGAGGGTCTAGCGGTATCTCTAATTCAGGCAAGAGGTCGTATATGATCTCTGCCGTGGCCGCGGCCTCGCTCTTCACCAGGTTGACCGTTCCGAAGAACCTATTGGTAACGTGATGATCGATGTTGAGAAGGGGCAAGCCCGACTCCGCCACCTTCTCCCCCAAGGAGCCGAATCGGTCAAGGTCGCTGGCATCGAGGGCGATAGCCAGATCTTCGTCCCCAGGTCCTCGGGCTTCAAATCGTTCACTTCCCGGGAGGAAGGTGAGCATGGAGGGGAGAGGATCCTCACAGGCTAAGGTGGCTTTACCCCCCATCTTCTCCAAGGCTCGACCCAGGGCCAAAGCGGACCCGATAGCATCCCCATCGGGTGCCTGGTGAGCGATGATATAGGCCCTCTTTGTACCCCGAAGCAACTCCAGGGGGGTCACTCGCCCTCCAACCGCTGGAGGAGGTCAGCGATCCGCTGCCCTCGCTCCAGGGAATCGTCTAGATGGAAAAACATCTCCGGTATATACCGCAACGATAACCGCACTCCCAACTCCCGGCGCAGGAAACCCCCGGCTCTCTCGAGACCCCGTAGCGCCTCTTGCCGCTCCTCTTGACTACCCAGGGAACTGATATATACATGAGCGCGTTTCAGGTCGGGGCTTGTCTCCACGGCGACAACGGTTAGACCCTCTAGGCGAGGATCCTTCGCCTTCCTTCGCAACAGTTCGCTCAACTCTTCTCTGAGGAGCCCGTTCACCTTTCTCTGCCGGCGGCTGGGCATACCTATCTTACCCTCTCCCTCTTATAGGCTTCTATGATATCCCCTTCCTCGAGATCTTCGAAACCATCTAGGCCTATACCGCATTCGAAGCCCGCGGCTACTTCCTTCACATCGTCCTTGAACCGCTTCAGAGAGGCGACCTGGCCATCATAAAGGACTTCCCCATCCCGGATCACCTTGGCCTGAGCGTTGCGGCGGATCTCCCCTTCCTCTACGTAGACGCCAGCCACCTTACCTCGCCTACTGACATGGAAGATCGCTCGTACCTCCGCGCGGCCTAGGACCACATCCTTGTATACCGGCTCCAAGAGCCCCTGGAGAGCCTTCTCCACATCCTCGATGAGTTTATAGATCACCTCATATCGGCGGATCTCCACCCCCTCCATCTCAGCCATAGAGCGGGCAGTGGGCTCCACCTGAACGTTGAAGCCGATGATGATCGCCTCCGAGGCGATAGCCAGGTTCACGTCCGACTCGGTGATGTTCCCCGTCCCCTCATGGATGATCCTCACTCTGAGGTTCTCATCCCCTAACCTCTCCAGGGAGTTCCTCACCGGCTCCAGGGAGCCTTGGACATCGCCCTTGAGGATGACCAAAAGTTCCTTGACCTTGCCGGCCAGGATCTGAGCGTATATCTCATCCAGACTGAGGCGCGGAAGCCGACGTGCCCCAGCCGCCTCCCTCTCCGCACGCTCCTGAGCCAGAGTTTTCGCCCTCTTCTCATGGGGCACAACTTCGAAAGTATCCCCGGCCCTGGGGACATCGGAGAGACCCAGAATGGCTACCGGAGTGGAAGGGGTGGCCTTCTTCACCGGTTTCCCTTGATAGTCGAACATGGCGCGCACACGGCCGTAGATCCTCCCCACAACTAGATTGTCCCCCACCTTCAAAGTCCCGTTCTGGACCAAGACGGTAGCCATGGGGCCACGACTTCTATCCAGTTTCCCCTCGATGGCCGTCCCCATGGCTGGGCGATGGGGGTTGGCTCTGAGTTCTGAGAGATCTGCCACCAAGAGGATCATCTCCAGAAGGACATCCAAGCCCTCCTTTTCCTTTGCGGAGACGGGAACGCAGATCACCTCTCCACCCTGCTCCTCAACGGTTAAGCCCAGTTCGGCCAGTTGCCGTTTGACCCTCTCTTGGTCCGCATCCTTCTTGTCGATTTTGTTTAGAGCGACGATCATAGGCACTCGGGCGGCCCGGGCGTGATCTATCGCCTCCCTGGTTTGGGGCATCACCCCATCGTCGGCGGCTACCACAAGCACGGCTATGTCGGTAACCTGGGCTCCCCGGGCTCGCATAGCGGTGAAAGCCTCATGGCCCGGCGTATCTATGAAGGTTGTCTTCCTCCCCTTTTTCTCCACCTGATAGGCGCCTATATGCTGGGTGATCCCCCCCACCTCGTCGGCTACCACGTTGGTCTGTCTGATGGCATCCAAGAGGGTGGTCTTACCATGATCCACATGGCCCATCACCGTTACCACCGGGGGGCGAGGTTCCAGATCCTCGGGCGCTTCTTGGGCGTAGATCTCTCTCAGGGGGACCTCGGTAAGGGGAGCAGGAGGAGCCTCGACTTCCGGAAGAGGAGGCGGTGCCTCCTCCCGCGGTTCGAAACCCATATCGCTGGCTACGACGGCCGCTGTCTCGTAGTCGATAGTCTGATTGATATTGGCCATGATCCCATCGGCGATCAACTCCTTTATCACCTCGATGGGGCTAACCCCTAAGAGCCCTGCTAATTGTCTGACAGTGATGAGATCGGGTATAGTGACAACCTTACGACCTTCCTTTGTTTCCATCATCTCACCCCCTTCGCACTCCTATTCAAACCCTCCTAGGTTGTTCCTTGGCTAAGGTACGACCATACTCCAGGAGACGTGCCCGTTCCTCAGGGCTAAGGGCAACCTTCAAGGCACGATCCAACCGCCTTCCCTCCAGGGCGGCCTCCCAGCAAGTCTGATGGGGACAAAGATAAGCACCTCGACCGCTTTTCTTGCCCGTAGGGTCCACCTCCACACCTCCAGCAGGAAGGCGCACTATTCGCACCAAGGCCCTCTTGGGGCTGATACGACGGCAACCCACACAGGTCCGCTGGGGGATGCGCCTAGCCCGCTTCATGGCTGCCCTCCCAACGCTGAGGGCCTATTCACTCTCCTCCTCTTCCAGATCCAGGTCGTAATCATATTCGCCCTCCTCCCAGAGCTCGATCTCCTTCTGCCAATCGTCACCACGTCGGCTAGGCCTACGTAACTTCCGAGCGACCACCTCGCCCAACCTCTCGTCGTAAACCAGATCCCGCTTGGGCCTCTTCTTCCTCTCTGCGAATATGAGTTTCTCCCCCTCCCGCTCTTCTTCCTCCTCCTCCCACTCCCCTTCTTCCTCTAGAGGCATCTCTTCAGGAACTATCTCTATTTCCGCGGGTTTAACCTCCTCAAGTACTGGAACAACCTCCCCAGCCTCCGCTTCTACCGGCGTAACCTCTTCAGGCACCGCCTCCTCAACCTCCAACACCGCTTCTTCAAAGGCCGGCGCTGGCACAGCCTCCTCAACCTCCTCAACAACCGGGTAGAGGTTCGCCATCTTCAACCGCCCCTTTATCTCCTCCAGAGATTTGGAGCCCAACCCCGGGATAGCCAAGATCTCTTCCTCACCCTCTTCCAGCCGCTCCAAGAGCCCACCCACCTGGGTCACTCCCGCCCGCTCCAAGGCTTTCTTAAATCGTGTGGAGAGGCCTAGAACCTGGATAGAGGTCTCTTCGGTGATCTCTCCCGGCTCCAGTTCGCCCTTAGCCAGAGCCTCGGCTAGGCGGGCCGTCTCCTCCGCGGCTAATCGGGCGAGCCTCTCCGCCGCCTCAGCGGGGCTCATGATATCGATCCGCCAGCCGGTCAATTTGGCGGCCAAACGGGCGTTCTGCCCCTCCCGGCCGATGGCCAAGGATAACTGTTTTTCCGGAACCACTACGATAGCCGTCTTCCCCATCTCTTTGCCTTCCACCAATTCCACGCTTACCGGCCGCGCCGGGCTCAACGCTTTGGCGATGAACTCCTTGGGGTCAGGGCGCCACTCCACGATATCTATCTTCTCTCCGCCCAACTCGTTGACGATAGACTGGATCCTCACCCCGCGCATCCCCACACAAGCCCCTACTGGGTCCACTCCCGGCTGTAGGGCGACCACAGCTACCTTGGACCGGGAACCGGGTTCGCGGGCGATGGCCTTTATCTCCACCGTCCCATTATATATCTCGGGCACCTCCAGCTCCAAGAGGCGACGGAGCATAGCCCAATGGGTGCGGGAGACGATGATTTGAGGGCCACGGCTGGTCTTGGTTACGCTCAACACATAGACTCGTAACCTTTGCCTGGGGCGGTATCTCTCCTTCGGCACCTGCTCGCTACGAGGCAAGACAGCCTCCGCTTTCCCCAGGCTCAAGATGATAGCCTGGGAATTGATACTTTGCACCGTCCCGTTCAGTATCTCCCCCTCCTTATCAGCAAAGGCTTCATATAACGCATCCCTCTCCGCTTCCCGGATCCGTTGCAGTATCACCTGTTTAGCCGTCTGGGCTGCTATACGGCCGAAGTTCGAGGGGGTCGTCTCCACCAGGACCGTATCCCCCAGGGCCACCTCTTCCGCCAGATCTTTGGCCTCAGCCAAGGAGATCTGCGAACGGTTGTCTTCTACCTCCTCGACGACCTCCTTCTCGGTGAAGATCCTCACCTGCCCGGAGTCGGGATCGATCTTAGCGGTGATATCGGCAAGGCCGCCAAAGTCCCGTTTATAGGCCGAGACTAAGGCCTGCTCCACGGCTTCCAATACCACCTCTTCGGAGAGGCCTCGTTCGGCACAGACTTGATTGATGGCTCTAATAAAGTCGTCCTTCATTTAGCCACTCTCCATACCACTGATGTAGGGCCGCCATAAGAAGAAAAGTGGGAGTCTCCCACTTTTCATAGAAGCGGCTAAACTTATTATATCACCTTATTAGGTTCTGTGCAAGTTAGACCATATACATGAGCTCGTATCCAAACTTCGCTGCGTGCGGACGCTGTAACAGGATCGATGATAGAGAAGGTGTTTCGCAGGCTGAAGGAATATCGAGCGTTAGACAGAATGGCTCTAGGTGGAAAGCCGAAATTTGAATATACAAGAGACTATAGCCGGTCGATGACAGCTACGACCACACTCAACATCCATGCAGGCCACAGAATACCGACAAAAACTAGGACGTAACCATTGACCACCGTTGGAAATAGCAGATATGTGGACACGAGCATGAGAACAAAAAGTATGTTAAGTGTTATGTGCCCAGCTGAGAACCGAACCAAGTAACTCAAAAACGCTCGTATTGGCATTTCTCCTGCCTTTGCAATATCTTCCAGAACGACTAGCCGTTCAACCCAGCCCCAAAATGAATGAACGAGCGCAACCATTAGCATGACCGTTGAAAAAGCGATACCGCATTTGATCAAGGGGAGGGGTAGCAGCCTAAGCGTACTCTCGTTTTGCCTCGAACACCCCTTTCAGGACTCCGACGAACAATACTGCCCAAACGAAGCCAAGGACTGCCTGTCCGATTCTCAACTCGGTGATTCGTCGATTCTGCACTCGTCTACTCCCTCGGGAGAATGGCGTAAAGACAGTGATTCAACCGCAAGAACCTTTGGTATCATTATCATATCAACATTGACATTGTAAAGCCCGCCACTTTAGTGGCCTACCTCCCGTCGATACCTCCTTATGGATACCGGCCTTCTCAACTTGACCTAAGGATCAAATACAAGCCATTTACATATGATCCAGAAAGCGGTCAAGATGGGGCAACTCTAGGAGTTTTGAACTCTCCTCGTCCCGGCGCTTTACCTCCACCCCACCCCCTTCTAAGCTCCTCTTGCTCACCGTCAACCGAAGGGGCAGACCTATAAGATCCGCATCGTTGAACTTCACCCCCGGGCTCTCCTCCCGATCGTCATATAAGAGTTCATACCCTCGAGCCAAAAGAGTCCCATATAGCCCCTCCGCCGCCTCGGAGACCTCCGCCTGGCCGATATCCAAGGCCACTAGATGAATCTGGTAGGGAGCGATCTCTGGGGGCCAGATGATCCCTTTTTCATCGTGACTCTCCTCGATGACCGCGGCCAAGAGGCGTCCCGTCCCCATGCCGTAGCAGCCCATCACCAAGGGCTTCTTTTGACCATCCTTATCTAAAAAAGTGGCTCCCGAGGCGACGCTATATTTGGTCCCCAGTTTGAAGATATGGCCCAGTTCAACCCCTCTAGTGAAGTGAAGCGGCTTTCTACAGCGAGAGCAAAGATCGCCCTCGCGCACCATAGCGATATCGGCCAAGAGATCCACCTCGAAATCACGAGGGTAGTTGACGCCCCTTAGATGGTACCCCTCCTTATTCGCTCCCGCGACAAAGTTAGACCCTTCACCGATGGAACGATCGGCTACTATCTTCACTCTGCCCTTCAACCCTAGGGGCGAGGCATAACCAGCCACTATGCCTGCCCCCTTGACCTCCTCCTCGGTGGCCAGACGCAACTCCGAAGCCTCAAGCAACCTGGCTAACTTGGCCTCGTTCACCTCCAGATCGCCCCTAATGATCACGAAAACCAACTGGCCAAGAGCCATGTAGAAGATGGCTTTAAGGGTCTCCCTGGTGGGGACTCCTAGGTAATCGGCCACCTCCTGGATGGTCATCATCCCCGGGGTAGCCACCTCCTCCAAGGGTCGCTCCTTTCGCCCAGCCACCTCCTCCCTAATAGCCACCGCTCTCTCTGCGTTAGCGGCCCAACCACAGGCCTGGCAAAGCGCTAAGGTATCCTCCCCAGCCTCGCTAAGGAGCATGAACTCATGGGAGGCCGAGCCCCCCATGAGGCCCGGCTCCGCCTCCACCACCAACGGCTCCAGACCGCACCGGCGGAAGATGTTGAGATAGGCTTGATAGACCTGGGGGTAGTAATCGTCTAAATCCGCCTCGTTGGCGTGAAAACTGTAAGCGTCCTTCATGGTGAACTCCCGCACCCGGATCAGACCCCCTCGAGAGCGAGGCTCATCGCGGAACTTAGTCTGGATCTGATAGACCATGAAGGGGAGTTGCCGGTAAGAGTTGATCTCCCGCCCAGCCAAGTCGGTCACCACCTCCTCGTGGGTGATCCCCAGCACCAACTCCCGTCCGGTCGGGGAAGCGGGCCATCACTGGCCCTGCCTCTTCGTACCTCCCTGTGGCCTGCCAAAGTTCCGCCGGATGGACGGAGGGCATCCGGATCTCTTGACCGCCGATGGAGTCCATCTCCTGGCGCATGATCCCTTCGATCTTCTTGAGGGCTCGCCAGCCCAGGGGCAGATAACTGTAGATGCCCGCCGCCAAGGGGCGGATCATCCCGGCCCTAAGCAAGAGTTGATGGCTAACCATGGTCGCCTCGGCGGGGACCTCCCGCAGAGTCCGGCCGAAGAGTTTGGAAAGACGCATGATCGCCTCCTATAAAAACAGCCGGCCTTCGGTCTGGAAGGCCGGCCCAGATATAGATTACCCCGCACGCCTATCCAGACCCTCGGTCTGGTCGGGTAGGGCTCACAACATAGATAAGTCTGAAAGGTGGCCGATCTCCCCTCATCATCTTCCTAAGTATAGCATAGAGGCTCCAAGGAGGCCAACCCCTCACTCACTAGAGACACCCCGTCTTCTCTAGATGTCTCCACCCAGCCATGATCTCCTCCGGCGAATAAGGGTAATCGAACTCAAAGACCCGCAGGGCCTCGGTCGGGATATAGGGAACCAGGGCCCCGAACTCTATCTCCCCTTGGCCGGGGATGCCGTGATCGCGAAGGCCAACTATGTCATGGAAATGAACCCCCAGCATCCGTTCCCCATAGGTGCGAAGCCACTCCTCTTGGGGGGTGAAGCCTAGATTCTCCAGAGCCCGGGCATGGCCGGTATCGTGCCAGTAGTAGAGGATAGGATCCAGGTTCAATAGCATTCCCATCTCCTCATGGTTCGGGATCTCAAGATAGTAATACCTATTCTCCAGGCCGATTTTGACCCCTTTGAGATGGGCGTGCTGGGCGATCTCGGCCAGGCTCCTAGTCACCGCTTCCAGGTGGGCTTCTTTCTGGAGAGCGCGGGCCTCTTTTAGCCTTTCCATCAAGGCTCGGTATCGGGGTCTCCCTTTCTTCCCCTGCCGGAAAGCCTCCCTCAGTTTCCGCTCCAGTTTCCAGTCGGCATTAACCCGGCCCAGATGGAGAACTATGGAGGAGGTTCCCAGATAGGCCGCTAACTCTACACTCCTCAGAACCATAGAGACCGCTTCTTCCCGTTTCTCCTCATCCAACGAGGAGGGGAGGATATCGTTACGCGTCTGGGCGATCAGATCGATGGTCTGGGGACAAGGAGCATGGAGGCTAGCGATCTCGTATTCGCCCGGGGATATGCCTTCTAGCATCGTCTCCGTCACCTGGTGGTTCAACTCGTACCGCTTAAACCCCATCTCCCTGGCGGCGGCGAAGAAGTCGATCAGATGAGTGAAGCGGCTCTGAGCCCACATGGTCGAAAGTATAGGTTCGGACAAGGCAAACCTCCCCCTCCACTTGACGAAGAGAGCGCTAAAGATATAGAATCATCCCCACAGAGAGGAAAGGGATACTCCCATGATAGTTAAAGGCCTCGTTGTAGGCCCCTTACAGGTCAACTGTTATCTCGTAGGTTGTGAAGATACTAAAGAGGGGATGGTCATCGACCCCGGCGGTGACTCCCCGGTGATCCTCTCCCAGATCCACGCCCTAGGGCTGGATATCGCCTATATCGTCAACACCCATGGCCACATCGACCATGTGGCGGCTAACAGGTCGCTCAAAGAGGCTACCGGCGCCCCCATAGCCATCCACCGCCTCGATGCCCCTTGGCTTACCAGTCCCCAAGGCGGCTTGGCCTTGGTCCTGGGAGCCACCCCAGGCCCTCCAGCGGATATCCTCCTGGAGGAGGGGGACGAAGTGAGGTTCGGCAACATCGGTTTGAAGGTCCTCCATACCCCTGGCCATACCTCGGGCGGCATCTCCCTCTTGGGCGAGGGGGTCATCTTCACCGGAGATGCCCTCTTCAACATGGGCATCGGCCGCACCGACCTTCCCGGAGGCGATTTCAACACCCTCATAGAGAGCATAAAAACTAAACTCTTCACCCTCCCCGAAGAGACGGTGGTCTACCCCGGCCATGGCCCCGCAACCACCATAGGCCGGGAGAAGAGGACCAACCCCTTCGTGCCTTAGAATATACCATATGCCATCCCCCTTGACCAACTCTTTAATCTTGAGGGATCCCGGCATCCTTTCCTACCCCTTGTGACGGCAGAAAGATGGAAAAAGAACGGAGAGCATTGCCAAGGGTCCTGTCTCCTGCTATACTGGGGCTGATGAAAGGAGGCTCCATGGAAGAGTTCAAAGCCTACGTTGATGAGAACGCTGACCGTTTCGTCGCCGAATTGCAACGCTTGTGCCAACAGCCGAGCATAGCGGCCCAGAAGGTGGGGATAGAGGAAACGGCGGAGATGGTCCTTTCCATGCTCCAGAGGATCGGGGCCCAGGCTCGCCTCATTCCGGTAGCGGAGGGGGCGCCCGTGGTCTATGGCACCATCGGCGAGGGGCCAAGAACCCTCGTCTTCTATAACCACTACGATGTCCAGCCCACCGAGCCTCTCGAAGAGTGGGAGTCTGACCCCTTCGCCGCGGAGATTCGCCAGGGAGTCCTCTACGCCCGAGGGGCAGCCGACAATAAGGGAGATCTAGTGGCCCGCCTCATGGCTGTCGAGGCCTATCAGAAGACCAGAGGCGAACTACCTCTGAAGATAAAATTCGTCTTCGAGGGGGAAGAGGAGATAGGGAGTGTCCATCTAGGCCAATTTGTGGAAGAGAATAGGGACCTTCTAGAGGCTGACGGTTGCATCTGGGAAGGGGGCTCCAAGGACCTCTCCGAACGACCGGTGATATACCTGGGGCTTAAAGGGATACTCTATGTGGAACTGCGGGCCAAGGGGGCCAATAGGGACCTCCACTCCTCTTGGGCTACCCTGGTACCCAACCCCGCCTGGCGGCTGGTGTGGGCCCTGGCTAGCCTCAAAGACGAGAACGATCGCCTCACCGTAGATGGCCTGATGGAATATGTGGGAGAGCCCTCACCAGAGGAAAGGGATCTCTTGCACAAAATCCCCTTCGAGGAGAAGAAGTTAAAAGCCGATTTCGGCATCTCCCACTTCATAGGAGGGGTGAAGGGGGTTGAGGCGCTGGAGAGACATCTCTATGGGCCCACTTGTACCATCTGCGGCTTCCGATCCGGCTACATCGGGGAGGGGTCGAAGACCGTGCTCCCCAGCGAGGCTATGGTCAAACTGGACTTCCGGCTTGTGCCGGACCTTGAGCCCCGCTTGGTGCTGGACCTCCTGCGCAAGCACCTGGATCGACGAGGCTTTGGAGATATCGAAATCATGGAGGTGAGCGGTGAGCAGTTCGCCAAATCGCCCCCCGATGCCCCTATCGCGCAAGCGGCTTTGGAGGCTGCCCGCGCCATCTACGACCAGGAGCCGGTGGTCTACCCCCTGATGGCCGGGAGCGGGCCCATGTATCACTTCAGCAAGGCGCTGGGGATACCGGTCGCCTCGGGCATGGGAGTGAGCCACGCCCAGTCCAGGATCCACGCCCCCAATGAGAACATCAGGGTCGCCGACTACATTCAGGGGATAAAGTATATCGGGGAGTTGATAGAGAGGTTCGCAGAGAAAGAGTAGACGCCTAGAAGCCTTTGCTAATGTCAGCTATATCTCTCATTCCATTTCTGCCCATGGGTGAACTCTTAGCTGCCACCCATAGCAAAATATCTTTATATCCTTTAGTTTCTTAAAATCTTCTTTAAATGCGGGCATCACACCCTTACATACAATAACCCCGGTGACTTCTTTCTTAGTTTCCTTCTTTACCCAGTTCATATATCTTCTCAATTGGTTTATCGCGTCTCTCCCAATTCTATCTAATTTTAGTTCTACAACTATCAGATTGCCCTTTGGGTCTTCAAGAAGCAGATCAATTCGACCAACCGGTGTATATAATTGCCTTCTCATTGATTTTAGAGCTTCCACAATTAGATTTGGATTTTTCTCCATAAATCGCTCAAGATCTTTCTCAATAACCTCTGTTACTTCATCTGTGGACAGAACCGTTTCTATACCAGGTACTTCCTTTTCAGATGATTTAATCGCCTCCAAGAGAACTTCTACGTCTTTATCTGTCAACTCTCTCCAAGATCTCGTTGCTGAGCCAATAACTTGCGTCTCTGTCCTTCCTTCTGGAAATTTGATGGCTAGTGAGAGCTTTTCTGCAAGAGTTCTATCGAATAGTAAAGGCCTTTCTAAGACCCTTGACGTAATTGGGTCTCCAAATAGCATGACATCATCATATTCATCGGTTCTTTCAGCCGATAAAACTTCTGAAATATGTGGACTTTTGTACTTTGCAAGGATATTCCTATCCTTAATTGCCTCAGCGGTGTCCAATACGCGATCTACTACATAATAGGCAGTGATATATTTTTTCCCTCTGATACTTGTATGGAAAAAGACATAGTCCCCCCTTTTGAGATCCTTTTTCAGCTTTCTTGCTCTTGCCCTGATATCGCCGTAAGTGAATTCCTCAAAAAGAGGATCCGAGTGGTCGTACAAATACACATGCGGAATAAGTAAGTTCATATTCTTTTCACCTCTTTATGGCAACCCCCGAGTAATATTCCATATAGCGTTTGCTTGCGCAAAAATGTACGCAAAACCCGAAGAAACTCGGCCTGCTTCGCATCTTAATATGCTATTGAATTTGATTCCAATTCTCTTTTCAGAACACGGCGGGGAATACCCTAACTGCTCTTCACCCGTCGCAGTTCAAAGACCACCGGGTTTTCTGGGTCGGGGCAGGCGTGGGTGCAGACGTTTTGATCCTCAAGCCAGGGGAAGTGGGCCCCATAGCGCATGGCGTAGACCTTGGGCAACATGGAGTAGAGAGTGGAAAGACATATCCTGCCCTGCACCGAATCCCCGGTGAAGAGCACCTCATCCCCTACCTTGTGCTCGTTGCCGCAGGTCCCCTTCTGGCTGATGACCCGAGCCACGATGTCGTACGGTTCCTCTCCCACCTTACCCCCTTTCAATATAGATCTCCCCTCCGATCCTCCAAGAAAGGCAGCTGGCGCCTCACCTCCTCCACCAGGTCAAGATCTATCGTGGCCACCAGCAGCGCTTCCTCCTCCCCTCCCTCGATAACCCTCTCTCCCCGAGGGTCACAGATGGCGGAGTGACCGATGAACCTATACCCCTTCGCCTCCCCCACTCGGTTGCAGGCGACGAGGAAGAGCTGATCCTCGATAGCCCGGGCCCGAAGGAGTACCCGCCAAGCCTCCAAGCGAGGGTAGGGCCACTCAGCGGGAAGAAAAACGATCCTCGCTCCCCCCAGAGCGTATTTCCTGAAGAGTTCCGGGAAGCGGAGGTCGTAACAGATGGCCAGGGCTGTTTTGCCCCAGGGGAGGTCGAAGAGCGGTGTGCTCCTGCCAGGCGAAAAATACCTATCCTCCTCCAGAGGCGGAAAGAGGTGGGCCTTATCGTACTCGCCCACCAACTGCCCCTCGGCGGAGAAGATAGTGGCCGTGTTGAAGTGTTCCTCTCCCTTTCTGGTGATGAGAGAGCCGATGATGTAGATCGATCGCTCGTCAGCCAGTCGGGAGAGGCGCGGAAGAAGTCCCTCCGTCGCCTTAGCGTGCTCCTCCATCCGCCCCAGGTCATAGCCCGTGGACCAGAGTTCGGGGAGAAGGATGATCTGGGATCCCCTCTGGCTGGCTTCGGCGATCATCCCTTCCACCTTGGCTAGGTTCTCCTCCGGCCTGCCCAGGGCTATATCTATCTGGGCCAAAGAGATAGTGAGTCTCATAGGCTACCTCAAAGGAGGGCCAAATAGGGTGAGCACCCCCTCCCCAGAGAGCAAAAAGAAGATCTCCTTCAACTCCCTTCCTCATGGAGAAACTTGGCCATCTGGCTCATATCCACCCCCTGGAGGTCGCGGCGCAAGAGCCCCTCTCTGATGTAACCGTGGAGGCTGTAGAAACCCTCGGCCTTGGAGTCGGCGTAGGTTATGAGCCGCACCTTATGGCAACCCTCCTTTTGGCAGACCTCCTCGAAGCGAGAAAGGAGCCTCCCTCCCACCCCCTTATCGCGATGTCCGGCAGCCACCAAGAGTTGAGAGAGTTTTCCCACCCCGGCCTCGATCTTAAAGACCAGAGCGCCCACCATCTCCCCTCCCTCATAGGCGGCCAGAGCGTATTCTTGGGCCTTCCACATCTCGGGGTCGGCGCGGCCGAACTGCTCTAGGTTCACCCCTCTCCACTCCCGATCCAGGAAAGGCTCGACCGCTTCCCTTTTAGCCTCCACGATCTCCATAGCGTTATGAGTTTAACACGGCCAGGGGGCCTTAGCAACCCGCCGGGAGGAGTCTCATTAAGAATGCGACGACCGGTGTATCGTTCATCCTGAGTCTTCACCCCAGGGGACTCACCGTCCGGAGGAGAGTTGAATGTGCCAATCGGGCCTACACAACAGGAGTATGGGAGACCCCTGCTTGTCCTGCCTCCCCTACTTACTGACATCGAAGAACTTGACCGGCTGTCCTTAAAGGATCCCTGTGGGAAAGCCTCGATTCCCCCTACAGCACCAGGATTGGAGCCTTTCCCTATCCTTACAGGATCCCTGTGGGACGGGATCCCGAGGGATAGGCGGTATGCGGCTGTGCATTCGGCATCCTGAGGATGCCTCCCCGGCCCCTGGCCCGTTGATGCCAGGACGGGCTGGCAAGTACCGGGGCAGGCAGCATCCGAAGGAGAGGCAGCAGAAGGGTTAGCATATCGAGGCCCGCTGCCATCTATGTGTCGCATTCGACATGAGAGATACCGAAGAGTTGCTTTCACCCCAGCGGGAATGATATAATATGTAAAGTTTGGGCGTACCTTTAGCGGCCTTAACGGTGTTTACTTATCAGGGGGCTCTCACCTTGCTAGCCGCTTACCTAGGGGGTTTCCTCACGGACCCCATGATCGGCGAGATATCGGCGGCAGGGGGAGTGCTAATCATGGGGCTCGGTCTTGTGCTCCTGGAGATCAAAAGGTTGCGGGTAGCCAACTATCTACCAGCGTTATTGATCGCTCCTCTGGTGGTAGCCATGCTGACTATGATGGGGGTGAGTTTCTAAGAGATAAGTCTAGAGGTAAAGGAGTAGACGATGGTTGAGAAAGGTGATGTGGCGGTCTTTATCGACTTCGAGAACATCTACATCTCCGTGCACAACAAATACGATACAGATCCCAACTTCGAATCGATCATGGACAAGTGCAACGACTACGGAAGGGTTATCATCGCCCGGGCCTATGCTGACTGGTACCGGTACCCCCGAGTGACCTCCGCCCTCTACGCCAACAGCATAGAGCCCATGTATGTCCCCACCTATTACTATGACCGAGATGACACCAAAAGTAGCAAGGCGATAAAGAATAGCGTAGATATCCACCTCTCCATCGAGGCCATGAAGACCCTTTATAATTATCCCAATATCACCACTTACATCTTCGCCACAGGGGATAGGGATTTCATCCCCCTGGTGAACTCTATCCGTCAGCATGGCAAGTGGGTAGTGGTGATAGCCATTGGAGGAGCGGCCTCTACCCATCTAGCCCAGAGCGCCGACGAATTCCTCCTCTACCAACAGTTGATAGACAAAAAGGAGACCGTTGAGGCACCACCCAAGGACCCCTACCGGGCTCTGGTAGAGGCGGTGCAACTGGCTAGGAGCAGAGGGAACGTCTGTACCCTGGCCTCTCTGAAACTCCTCCTGATGGAGATCATAGGGGGCTTCGATGAGAAAGAGCACAAAGACCCCCAAGGGCGTCCCTTCGCCAAATTCAAGGATTTCGTGAAGGAGGCTGAAAGGCGGGGACTGGTGCAGATCTTCACCAGCGGCACAGTAAACGAGGTATTTTTGCCTGGCGAGGACCCCTATGAATTGAGCCATTTCGCCTCCAAGCCCCCTTCCGAGGAAGAGGAGAAAGAGGAAGCGGAGGAGGTGGCAGGGATCGGCCCTCGAGAATGGCAGGCCTTCCGAGATGTCATGCGCCGGTTCGATGAACCGGTGCTCTTCGTCCACATATACAACTCCTTGCGCGGCCTCCGGAATCAAGAGGTGATAGACCTCTCCAACTCTCAGATCAAAGAGATGATAAAGCAGGCCATCAAGAATGGCCTCCTCCTACGGAGCAGCCGTGGTGCCCATAGATACTACGAACTGAACCCGGAACAGCCGCTGCCTAAATAGGCAAGACACCGAAAGAGAGGCCAGGATAACTGTGGAGAGGGAAGCGAGGGATGATTAAACTGATCGCTAACCCCATAGCGGGGCGAGGAAGGGGGGGCAAGATTCTGCCCCAGGTGCAAGAGGCTCTAAACCGAGCGGGGCTAGAGTTCAGCGAGGCAGTCACCACCAAGCCTTTGGAGGCCATCGATTTGGCCCGCCAAGCGGCCGAGGAAGGGTATCAACTGGTGGTAGCCCTAGGAGGCGATGGCACCTCCCACGAGGTGGCTAACGGACTCCTCTCGTCTGGCAAGAGCGACGTGGCCCTGGGCATGATCCCTATAGGCACCGGGAACGACTTCGCCAGCATGTTCGACACTCCCACTGACCTGACCGCCCTCTGCCAGCGCTTTAGGAGGGGGAAGAGCCGTCTCATCGATGTGGGGCTGATCAACGACCGCTACTTCGTCAACATGGTAGGGGTGGGTTTCGACGCCCTAGCCTCCATCGAGGCCCTCAAAATCCAAAGCCTTCTCAGCGGTCTGCCTCTATATCTTTTGGCCGTGCTGCTCACTCTACGTCGGTATGAGGTCCCTCACATCACCGCGGACCTAGACGGAGAGAAGATATCGATGACCATGACCATACTCTGCGTGGCCAATGGGAAACGAGAGGGAGGTGGCTTCCTCATGGCCCCCGATGCGGAGAACGACGACGGGATCTTCGACATCTGCCTGGCCCGGGGGTTGGGGCGTCTAGAGATACTTCGCCTCCTTCCGGAGCTGATGCGGGGCACTCATGTGGACAAGGAACCGGTCACCATGGCCAGGGCGAAGAGGGTGGTCATCGATTCCCCAGACCCTCTGCCCGTTCACGCCGACGGCGAGATCATCTATACCGATGCCCACCATCTAGAGATAGAGATCATACCGCGTCGTCTACGAGTGATAACCTGAGATGAACCCCTTAAGCCTGGCCCTGGCGGGAATCATAGCCTATCTCCTGGGCTCCATCCCCTTTGGTGTGATCTTCGGTCATGCCTTTAAGGGGGTCGATGTGCGGAGCGGGGGGAGCAAGCATATGGGCGCTCTCAACACCTGGCGGATGGTGGGCTTCCTTCCCGCCGTCCTGGTGGGATTCGGCGACATGGCAAAGGCTTTGGCGGCCATCAAGATAGCCCAGGCCCTCGACCCCACCGGCTGGGCCGTGCCGGTGGCCGGTGCTATGGCTATAGTAGGTCACTGCTGGCCCATCTATGTGGGCTTTCGAGGAGGGGTAGGCATAGCCTCTGGAATAGCCATGATCTTCTACCTTGCGCCTCTTGCCGCCCTGGTTATGGTCGCCATCTGGGGTGTTTGGGTGGCCATCCTCCGCCACTTCCCCCGCTCCCAGGCGGCCATCGCCCTCACTGCGCCTTTCGTGCTCTGGGCCTTCAAGAGCCCACCCCAACTACTCCTCTTAGGCATCCTTACTGGAGGAGTCATATTCGTGCGCCATATACCTGAACTCCAAAGAGAGACCTTCACCAGAGGGCTTAAATAACACCGCTCGTGAGCGGTCATGGCTTCACATGACCAAAAATAAAGCCCCCTATCAGAGCAAAGGGGGCTTAGATTTTGAGGCCAGCCAAGGACCGCTAGGCTACTTAATCTTGGATGTTGAACATCCAGACCGCGAGGGCGATCATCACCGCCCCGAAGAGGGCGATGATGGCTATATCCTCCTGCATAGTTACCGCATGGCCGAAGAGAGTCACCCCCAGCCCGGCCTGGGGCAGCATCTCTAGCACGAACTCCGGCAACCCCTGGGCCTCAAATATGATCTTCCGGAGGGGGTCGATGGCGTAGGTGACCGGATTCACCTTCACCAAGAAGTTCATCCAGGTGGGGAGATCCCTCATAGGGAAGAGCGCCCCGCTGAGGAAGATCATGGGCATAAGTATGAACTGCATGATCATCTGGAACCCCTCGGTCGATTTCATCCGCGCAGCGATGAGGACCCCCAGGGAGGTGATGCTGAAGGAGATGAGGAAAAGGAGGGGCACAAGTTTGACCACCATCCCCGCGCTGATGCTCACACCTATGAGAGGAGCGAGGACGAGCAAGAGCAGTCCCTGAATCACCCCCGTGGTGCTCCCGCCCAGCGTCTTGCCTATAGCCACCGCCGTCCGGTTGATGGGGGCCACCAGTATCTCCTTCAGGAAGCCAAACTCCCTATCCCAGACGATGGAGATGCCGGACATCATGGAACCCATCAAGACATTCATCCCGATGATGCCCGGGAAGATGAACATGACGAAGTCGATGTCCGCACCCTTAGGAGCCATCGGCGAGGCTGACGCGATCCCCTGAGTGAGACCCCCCATAGCCGGCGAAAGTCCACTCCCGAAGATGAAAAGAAAGAGTATCGGCATACCAAAGGAGCCTACGAGCCGACTCCTGTTCCGTAGGTAGCGCAACACCTCCCGATACCATATGATATAGATAGCCTTCAGATTATGCATATCAACCTCCTTGCGGCTTCATGGATGCCCTCGCCCATGCCCTCGCCCACGATGCCTACTCTTCATTCGCTCCTTCCATTGATCTTTGGCGCTCAGTTCCTCATCCCTTATCCGGCGACCCGTGAACTTCAGGAAGACATCGTCCAAGGTGGGACGGCGCAAATTGACGGAGAGGATCTCGACTGAGGACTCGCTCACCAAGCGAGGGATGAACTCCTCGCCCTTCTGCACCTCGAAGTGCAGGCCATTCTGGCCCTCACTCACCTGGAAGCCAAAGCGCTGGCTGATCTCCTGCGCCGCCAACCGGTCATCCGTTGTCTTGACGGTGATGATGTCCCCTCCTACCGAACCTCTCAGGTTATCAGGGGTATCCAGGGCCACTATCTTGCCGTAATCGATGATGGCGATGCGGTCGGCGTGCTCCGCCTCGCCCATGTACTGGGTGGTCAAGAATATAGTTATCCCCTCCCGTTCCCGCAGTTGCAGGATGTACTCCCAGATGAGGTTGCGCGTCTGGGGATCCAGACCCAACGTGGGTTCGTCGAGGAAGAGGACTCGAGGGTAATGCATGAGGCCCCTGGCGATCTCCAGGCGGCGCTTCATGCCCCCGGAGAAAGTCTTGATAGAATCCTTGCGCCGGTCGTATAACTCCACCATCTTGAGGACCTTTTCCATCCGCTTAGCCCTCGCGCCCGCAGGGACGTCGTAGAGGATGGCGTGGAAGTTCAGGTTCTCCTCGGCGGTCAACTGATCATCCAGACTGGGCTCCTGGAAGACGAGCCCTATCGATCGGCGCACCTTCGCCTGGTCCCGGACCACGTGGTAGCCGTTGAGCCAGGCCTCCCCAGAGGTGGGTCTAAGCAGAGTGCAGAGGACGTTGATGGTAGTCGTCTTCCCTGCCCCGTTGGGGCCCAAGAAGCCGAATATCTCCCCCTCCTCCACGGTGAAGGAGACGTCGTCAACGGCAACCAGGTCGCCAAACTTACGGGTCAGGTTCTTCACCTCGATGATAGCCATAACTCTCCTCAATAGAGATGGAGGCTCTGCCTCTCGTCCAGAGCCTATCTTCCGCAATCAGATGTGGCCTACTCCTCTTCGGCTTCAGGGACCTCATTCAACATGACTTCCAATTCGCTGAGCCGCCCCATGGCGTGGCGCACGAATCTAGTGACCATCGCCGCGGTCATGAGGGTCAGAGGCCCCCCTTCGTGTCCACCGCCGAAGATAAGGAGTTTAGTGCCTGGCTCTAGCCCCATCTCCCGCCGGGCCTCGGCGGGGATGACGACCTGCCCCCGCTCGCTCACCGTCGTCGAGCCGTAGCACTTGCCGAACCCAGGCGGATGCTTCCTCTCCCTCATAATAGCCTCCTGAACGATGGGTAAGAATAGTACGATTTGTTTTATGTATCATATTATATCCTCATCAGGCTCAGTTGTCAAATAGGGTGTTGACCACGCTCCTACTCCTTTTGCCAGCGAAGTAGAAAAGCGATATAATGACAAGCAAGCATCTCTGGGAGGCCAAAGGCCGTGCTAGACCTCAAATATATTCGTGAGCACCCCGACGAGGTGAAAGAGGCGCTGACTAGGCGCAACGAGATCGCCCCCATCGATGAAATCCTAGGGTTGGATGAGAGAAGGCGAACCCTTTTGGTTGATGTCCAGGGGCTAAAACACCAAAGGAACGTCACTTCAAAAGAGATAGGCCAGATGAAGGAGAAGGACCAGGTTCTCATCGAGGAGATGCGGCGCTTAGGTGATGAGATAAAGGCCCTGGATCAGGAGGTCAAAAGCATCGAGGAGGAACTGAACCGCCTCTTGCTCCAACTGCCCAATCTGCCTCACCCCTCGGTGCCAGTGGGTAAGGACGAGAGCGAGAACGTTGTGGTGCAACAGGAGGGAGAGCCACGGAAGTTCGACTTCGAGCCCCTCCCCCATTGGGACCTGGGGCCCACCCTGGGGATCATAGACTTCGAGCGGGGGGTGAAACTCTCCGGCACCCGCTTCTATATCCTCCAAGGTCTGGGAGCCAAACTCCAGCGGGCCCTCATCACCTGGATGCTGGATCTACACACTCAAAAGCACAGCTACAAAGAGATCTATCCCCCCTTCCTAGTGAAAGAGGAGAGCCTTTGGGGGGCCGCCCAGTTGCCCAAGTTCTACGACAACCTCTATCACGACGTAGAGGACGACATCTGGCTGGTGCCTACCGCCGAGGTTCCACTCACAAACCTCCACCGTGACGAGATACTAGAACCCGGCACCTTGCCCCTCTACTATGTAGCCTATACCCCTTGCTTCCGCCGAGAGAAGATGTCGGCGGGGCGCGACGTAAGGGGCATAAAACGGGTCCATCAGTTCGACAAAGTAGAGATGTACAAGTTCACGACTCGGGAAACGTCCGATTCCGAACTAGAAGCCATGGTAGGCGATGCGGAGGAGATCTGCTGCCAATTGGGAATCCCTTACCGAGTGAAACAACTTTGTACGGGGGATTTGGGGTTCGCCGCGGCGCTGGCCTACGATCTGGATATGTGGGCCCCTGGTTGTGGGGAATGGTTAGAGGTTAGCACTCTGAGCAACTGCCGCGATTTCCAGGCCCGCCGGGCCAACATCCGTTTCCGCCGGGAGCCGGGCGCTAAGCCGGAGTTCGTCCATACCATCAACGGCTCAGGGTTGGCTTTGCCCCGCACCATGATCGCCCTTCTGGAGAACTACCAAGAGCCCGATGGGAGCATCGTAATCCCCCCAGTCCTACGACCATACATGGGCGGTTTGGAGAAGATCCCTGCTGATAGATCAGCGGATATGTAATATATAAACCCACCTCACCACCTTGAGGAGAGAGAAGCATGGAGGAGAAGAGAAAAATCACTGCCGAGTTCACCTTCGAGAGAGCAACGAAAAACACCTTTCGATATCAAGAGGTAGTCGAACCGGGCTATCCACTGAAGGTGGGTACGATCTACATCCAGAAATGGATAGTGGGGAGCAAGGCTCCTGCCAGGCTCAAGGTGACTATTGAACCCGAGAGCGAATAACCCCCGCAATTGACACCACCGGACAGACGTGTTATACTTGATTGGAGGGATGGCAGAGTGGACTATTGCGGCGGTCTTGAAAACCGCAGTGGGCGTTAAGCCCACCGGGGGTTCGAATCCCTCTCCCTCCGCCATGTGGAGAGGTCGCATAGTCCGGTCTAGTGCGGTCGCCTGCTAAGCGACTAAGGGGGCTAAAACCTCCTTCGTGGGTTCAAATCCCACCCTCTCCGCCATGCGCCTGTAGCTCAACTGGAGAGAGCGACTGACTACGAATCAGTAGGTTGTGGGTTCGAGTCCTGCCAGGCGCACTGATACCCACTGACCATCTTCAGACGCATCCTACCTCAAAGTTTTGCCCCTTTTCTTTTAGAATCGCCATGCTCCTGAAAAGGGGCGCAAACCTATCCTTCGGTCGTAGGACGACAAGTCTCTTTTCTGCCGGGTCGCAATATATCGCCCCAAACATCAGACTTAGCATAGATCGGCGCTCCTCCCTCGAGGCCGCCTCCCAAGTCACAGACATATCCTCCAAGAGCTTCACTGCTTCCTCGATCTTCACTACTCCATTAGGTATCACCAAGCTTGCGATGCGACTCTCGGTTTCGCCTTTCTCCTTGCGATAGTACACCTCATCGATCTCAACCTCAAGGTAGGCGTGGCGAAGCCTTCTCAACTTCTCCTCCAACCGAGCACGCGCTGCCTTGGCTTTCTCTACTTCATCCCGATCCCCCATCAAGGCCAACACTCGCTCACGCCAGTCATCTGGCAGACTCAAACGGGAGACGACTTTGGTCATCTGCTCCTCCAGAACATCCTCTCTGACCCGAGTTTGAGGAGCCGAGCAATCGAACCCTTTTTGACGGGCAACGCAACGATAGTAGCGGGCATTGTTGCCTGCGGTATCCGCTCTCATCCTTCCGCCACAGGCTACGCAGCGTAGCAAACCCCCGAAAAGGTATGTTCTATGCTTAGGGGAATGTGTCCTTGGCCCGCGGCGGTGGAGCCGCCGGATATCCTGGCACTTTTGCCACAATTCCTGAGTGACTATCGGCTCATGTCTTCCGCGATAGAGACGACCTTCATGTCTCACAAACCCGATATACAAGGGGTTCTTGAGCGTCTCCTTGAGCGCCTCCTTTGTCCACGGCCGACGCCCGCTCTTGGACCGGGTGGTGAAACCTCTTGCTGAAAGGAAAGATGCTGCACTTTCCAAGGTATATTGGCCTGTGGCGTATGTCTCAAAGGCGAGTAGAATCGCTTTGCTATCGACAGGGTGGAGAATTGGCACTTCACCGTCCCCCTTGTCTTCCTTGCCGATATAGGGGCAGACTTGGTCCTTGCACTCAGAGCAAAGCCCCGCACAATAGCCAGTAGAGAGGTGACCCAACCATAACCCTTCTCTTGCCCTTTGGCTGAGACCCTTCTTGATCTCGAAGCCTAGATTCTCCGAATACCATTGGGCTAGGGCGGCTAAGATGTGCATCTGCAATCGGCCCTCGGGCCTGGTGTAGTCGAAGCGCTCCTGGATGGACACGAATCCGATGCCATGGTCCGCCAACTGTCCCAGATACGCAATTGTATCCCTGAGGCTCCGGCTGAAGCGGTCTAGCTTGTGGACTACGAGGACGTCAAAAAGGCCAGCCTCAGCATCCTTCATCATCTGCTCAAACTGTGGACGCCGAACCGACCTTCCGGAGAAGCCAGCATCAATGTATTCGGAAACTACTTGCCAGCCTTGGTCCTCACAATACCCGCGGCAGCGCCCTATCTGGGCATCAAGGGAATAGCCCTCGGTCTGCTCTTCGGTTGACACACGCACATAGAGAACAGCCCTCACGATTGCACCCCAAACCATTCTACCCTCAAGGTTGCGGCTTGTCAAGTCCTCGCTCAAGGACCCTTCGAAGGATTTTCGCTATCAACCTACAAAGTTGCTCAACTTCCGCTGGCATGGTTCCACCCAAGGCCAAAGTTGTCTCCGCCTGCTCCATCAGACGCAAACGCGACAGGAATCGACAATCAGAGCGATGTCCCCATCCACTACTCGTCCCCGTCCCTCGCGTCACAACTTCTCGAGTCCTCCAAGCAGGTCACTCTTCTTCTCCAGGAGAGCTCTGCACCTGCTATTGCTCTGTCAGGCGTACGCGTTACGCTCATACTAGCTCTCGCGAGCCATGCCATAGAGTTTCGTCATTTCGTCTATTGTCTAGATGAGTCGCAGTCCGATCGACTTTCGTCATTTCGTCTTTCGTCTACATGCATGCCAGCTTGCAAGGGTTAACTCTTCTCCTATTACTTTCGTCGTATAGTTAGACAAATGACATAAGACAAAACTCCAAACGCGACTCAAGGAACCTGATAGCGGGTCGTAGGACGGCCTGTAGCGGGCTTATAGGGAAAAGGTTCAACCTCCCCCATAGCTGCAAGGCTTTCAACCGCCCGCTCGATGTCCCTTCGACTCTTACCTTGCATACGCCGCCCGATGTCATGGAGAGTGATCCCTTCCTGTCCCGCCTTACTAACGATGACCAGCACACGCTCCTCGAGGGCGTCCATCTCTGACATGGAGATGTAGGCCAAGAGCCGGTGAGCACTCCCTCTCCAGCTTTCGACTATTTTTTGAGCCCGGTTCCAGTGGCGCAACTCGATCGTTGGCGCCTTGGCTCGCTGGGTTTCTGCCGCCCAATCCAGAGCAGCGAGGAGAGTGGCGATCTTGAGAGCCTTAGTTGGCAACCGGCCATAGTATGCGCGTAGTCGGCCTGATTCTTCAGTCTGGAGGTCATACCTCATCGCCTTGTCATACGCCTGCCAACCCTTCAACACTCCTGGCCCAAGCTGCACGATCAGAGACTCAAGAGCTTGGCCGCCGGTTGGCTTGGGCAGAGCCTCATACAGCGCCTGTAGTTGTTCGGCCAGCACGGGTGGCTTTGGCACGCCTACACTGACGGCCCACGGGGGTCTGCCTTCGGGGAATAGGAGTCCGAACCGCGGCCACCATCCTCTGGACCAGAGGGTGTCGGCCTGGAGGTGCTTTTGTAGCGAGGCAGGGGTAGATGCACCAAAGAATGACAGATAGCTGTTGCGTACAACTGCCAAGCCCCCGCCTCTCGTCAAGCGGCGGTAGAGTGGGTCGCAGTCGTGAAATCGCAACATTGCCTGGATGAGGCCCGCGCCATAGTCCCGTCCTGCGGTGGCCAGCAGGGTCGAGAACTCGTCAAGTGCCCATCCCTTCTGGCCCGCAAACACGCGCCCTGCCTCCCAGAGGTCCTGGTCGGCTTTGGGCAAATTGTCAAGTCCGGTCGGCTCCTGGCCTGCCATGTCATGGACAAGGGCCTCTGGCGTGGTGTCCTGAGGAGCAAGAAGGTGAGGGAACACTTCTTCCGCCAGTTCTCTTGCCAGGTCCATGCCAGTCGTTTTCGCGTAGGCCGTCGAGGGGGCGATCCAGCCGATGTAGATATTGGGATAGATGTCGCGGTATGCCATCGGCACGACCAGGCGCCGAGCCACGGCCACCGATGGCAGCCATAGCCCCCCTGCCTCGTTGAAGAAATGGGGCGTCAGTGGGCTCTTTACACAGGCCCAAACCACGTACAGGTCTAGCCACCCATGACGCGTATCCGTGCTTGGCGGCAACCGAGCCTCCCGGGGCAGCTCTGGGATGTAGATGGACTGCGATGGCACAGCTACCGGTGAAGCTTGCGATTCCTTGACATCAGCCGATTCTTCAGGTAAACTATCACTGAGAAGTGGTTTGTGCATTTCTCACCTCCTGAGTCCGCTTTCCTCTTGACCGAGTGGCAGCGGGCTCGTTTTCTTGTGGATGCCTCCAAGCGGCGGAACCGTACCTTGTCCACACACATGGTTCGGCGATGCCTAGTTCTAGTTTTCTTCCTCATCACTTGGCTCGCCGTTCACGCCGCGCGATTTGATCTGCCCGGCAAACTTGTCAAGAAGCAGGTTGCGAACAACGCTACTTCGGCTGCGCCGCTCCTTGGTCGCTATGCTCTGGATCAGGTCGGCAATCTGCCCAGGGACCCACGTAGAGATCACTATATTGGGTTTATCTTGCACTTGTGGACCTCCTTCGGAAGAATAGAAAAAGGCGAAGAGCCCTATCTGTTCGCAGCTCTTCGCCTATCGTTTTCGATTCGGACGCGAGTGAAGTTGAGCAGGTAAGAGATTCATCTATTCGGTTGGAAGACTTCTAAATGTTATTATAGCACAGAATCTGCACCTGGTCAAATTTCACCTGATGAGCCAAGATATTACAGCCACCCTCTCAAGGCGTCCACTGCAGGGTCTGGGCCCTACCAAGGAGTCAGCACAAGCTCTGAGTGGAAGGGCGTAGCAGACACATATCCCTTCCCCTTCTCGGTGTGATGGGTGTGCACGCCTAACGTCTGCCAACTTCCGATCTAGGTTGATGACCCAAGGGCTTGGAAATTTTCGGACTTTCGGTGCAAATTGGGGGACGTAGGAATCCTCCGCCAAGACGATCAAAACCTGCGGATGAAATCGTCGAAACAGGCGAAATCTCCCACAAATGTTTCTCCGTCATGTGGAGAGGATCGCCATTACTGGAGCCAGTTTCCCACTTTTGCGCCCCGCTCAAGGCTCAACACCTCGCCACACCTGTGACAAACTCCTCGCTCCGCCCAGGAGCCATTGTGTGATTGTTGTGGTATGTGGCAGAAAAGGCGAGGCACACAATTGTCAGCAGACATAACACCAGGCGGGCTGCCTTGAATTTCCCACAATATTCGGGTATCACAGAAGAGGGGTGAAAATGTGAAACAAGTTTCTTGGGAATCGACAATTTCTCCGTCAAAAGGATGAGAATCTGAATAATTGCAGCGACAGAAAGGGGGAGGACTTACTATGCTGAAGGAGCCACCGATGACAAGAAGCAGAAATCGCCCACCCTATTTCTGGTGGCCATGGTGGATGCCGCTGAAAGGTGGCAAGCCAGGCGATTCCGTCACCTGGCGCGCGAGAGAGATGCCGCTAAGAGAGGACGAATCTAGCAAGGCCGTCCTCGATTCGCTGGCGAGGGCTGGGAAGGCCATGCAATTCGCTGGGCTATTGAAATACCCCACCCAGGTCCGAAGGATGAAACGGGACGGGCAGCTCTATTTCCAGCTTGCCTTGGTGGAAGAGCGGAAACGGACAGGCTGGCGAAGGGAAGTCCCTAAGCCACGTCTTATCCCTTTAGCACGAGTGCAAGAGTACGAGAGCAAACCAGGTGAGCCTGTGAAAACCGCCAAGATGCTCCTGCTCGAGAAAAAGCACGCAAAGCCAATAGATGAGCTTATCATCGAAGCATGCAACCACTACGGCTTTAGAGGGGCCTGTGATTTCCTTGGCGTTGCGGATCCTACTTTGACCAGGTGGGCCGAGCAGTCCGGCATCGTCTTTTTCCAGGGAGCGGCGAAGCGAGAAAAGCTAGAGGAACTCGGTGTTCGTATCCTGCCTCCGCGAGGGCTACCTCTGCAAGAGCCGCAAGAATAACTGGGCGCTATTCTGACACAGATACCCTGGTAGCGGCCGGGTCGTGGCGCCGTCTCACTCTCCCACCCGTTCTCCCGCTCTCGCAGCAGATGGTGAACCGTGTGGAGGTGTGACGCTGCATAGGCTATTGGGCACAAGAGGAGTTCCTAGCGAATTTGGGGAAATCTTTGATTTCCGTATGGTCCAGTACACCCAAAACTGAAATTCGGAATTTGACGTCCGCTGGCTCAGTTTTGCTCAATAGTGATCAAGAAATCTCCCAAATTTGGATTGCGCGAATTCCAGCCATCCACGAATTTTGGAAGATTTAGGCAAATCTATTTCGGGTTTGATTCTGAATTTGGATCTTCGATGAGAATTCGCCACCAAATATGGGAAAAGAAGCAAGCATGGGCTTTGAAATTTGGCAAAACCACAGAAGCTATCGGTCAAGGTGGTCACACCCTCCAATTTCCTCTTTTCCCTGATTTGCGCAAGGTTTTCGGAAATCCTATCTTCTCATCTTGAGATTGGCTCGAATTCGGATTTCAACTCGACAGATTCTCGTGAATTTCATAGCCCCCTGGAAAATCTTTCCAGAAATTTTGCAGACTGACAGATTTCCAATCAAATTTCCGTGTGACTCTTTTTCTGAGTCATCACAAATTTCTATAGAAATGCACTGCAAGTTTCAATCTGGGCGAAAATCCTACGAAATTGCGCCATCCCCTTCCAAATTGTGGTAGCGAAGTGCAGCATGGACTTAGGAGGTGAGGGCTAGCCACGTATGCTACGGCATGGGTGAATCATGGCTTGCACGCTCGGTTTCGGGGCCCGGAGCCAACTACGGCCTAACATTTGGGTCCCTCAAGAACTCATCCCCGAAGTTTGCATGGCCCCCTAACTGCACAACCATTCGTGATATAATAGAAAGTATGAACATAGCAACAAAAAGACTACGCAGCGGTTTTGAGATGCCCGTTCTTGGGATGGGAACATGGATGATGGGCGGTGATTATCATTACGACCCTAACAATGATGATGAGGCGGATATTACGGCTATCAGAGCCGCTATTGAGATGGGAATTACTCACATTGACACGGCTGAAAGATATGCAGAGCGACATGCGGAGGAACTCGTTGGTCAGGCCATCAAGGGCTATGACAGAACAAAACTCTTTATCGTTTCAAAGGTGTCTCCTGAACACTTGAGATATGAAGACGTAATTGCATCTGCAAAAGAAAGTCTGGAAAGACTTCAAACCGAATACTTGGATCTGTACTTAGTTCATATCCCTAATCCAGAGATTCCGATTGAGGAAACAATGAGGGCAATGGATGTTCTTCTAGCTAAGGGGCTAGTCAAGAACATCGGGGTTAGCAATTTCACTATTGAGCGCCCGGAAGAGGCCCAATCTCACACGAAGAACAGAATTGTAGCCAATCAACTTCATCTAAACCTGATATTTCGAGAGCCGGAGAGAAAGGGGCTTCTTGAATATTGTCAGAAGAATGATGTTATGTTTGTTGCTTGGAGGCCAGTGCAAAAAGGTCTACTGGCCAAGAGAGAGAGGGATCAAGATCTTGGACGAGATGTGCGAGAAGTACGGCAAAACCCCTGCGCAGATAGCAATCAATTGGTTGATTTCTCAGCCCAACGTGGTTACTCTATCGAAAATGAGAAACATAGAGCATATAAAAGAGAATCTTGGGGCTGTTGGATGGGAAATGGATAGAGAAGATATCGAAAGACTTAGAAGAGATTTCCCTGATCAGCAGGATGTTTCAGACACTGTACCTCTGATCTAGACAAATCCTCGCTGGCTTACTGCGTTAAGCCAGGTCACGTCCGAGCTTTGCCAAGACAACACCGATGGCCACAAGTAGAGCCTTGTTAGTAGCACTCAACAGGGGTGAACGTGTATCGGCAGCCACTGTGTCCTAGCGACGTGGGAATCATCATGAGCTACAAATGCCAGTGCGCCTGCAAGCACTGCCTGTATAACTGTGGGCCTAAATGGAGAGAGTGGATCTCTCGGGAAGTCTTGCATAACGCGCTGCGCGCAACGAGAACCTGGAATCATCAGGTTCAGGTTCACCTTACAGGAGGGGAACCATTTCTGAATTTCCCCCTTCTTCTGGAAGCAGTAGGGATAGCGGCTGACCTCGGCATCCCCCACTACGTCGAAACGAATGCTGGTTGGTGTCTCAGGGAAGCGGAAGTCGTTGAGAAGCTCGTGGCCTTGAGAGAGGCTGGGCTGAATGCGATCCTGATAAGCTGCTCTCCTTTCCACGCTGAGAAGATCCCTCCGGTGCGCACCCTTTTGGGCATCAAGAAGGCATTAGAGATCTTTGGCAGAGAGAATGTGATAATCTATCTACCTCACTGGGTAGATCAGATTCAGATGTTCGATCTGGAAAGAACCATCCCCTTGGAACGATACTTGGAAAGGTTCGGGTTGAAGAGAGCGCAAAGAATGCTGTGGGATGGATATGGGATCATCCCCGGGGGACGCTCGGGATACGCGCTTGGGCACCTGGTTCAAAAGAGCCCTGCCTCCGTATTCAGCGGACAGAGATGCTGGGATGAGATACTGTATGCCCACCATTCCCACTTTGACCTGTATGGAAACTACATCTCCTGGTTCTGTGGTGGATTGACCGTGGGTGACTGGCATGACTTGCCACAGATCCTGAGTGACTTCAGGAGCGGCAAGTATCCGCGAATCATAGATCTACTGGTGGCTGGAGGACCCTTGAGGCTATTGGAGATGGCGAAAGAGGCGTACGGCTACCGGGAGCTAGCGGAAGGCTACGCGGGGAAGTGTCATCTCTGCGTCGATGTGAGGCGACATCTCTCCGCGCACGGGGATTTCCCAGAGCTTAGGCCAAGAGAGTTCTATAGCAATATCTAGCAGGTCAAGGCTAGGCATTGGCGTACTGCTTCACAAGTAGGAGCCCCTTCCACCTCACAGGGAAGGGGCCGTTCTTGCTGCTATGGCTACAGTGGCATGGCCAAGCCCACGGAAAGCTCTTCCGTTGAACAGTTTCCCGGGGATTGCTATTCCAATCCTCGCAAGCTCTTCGAGGGCCTCCGGAGGCTCAGGGGAGGGGGGGAGAGGTATCGGAGAACAAAATCTGAATGCGCGGAGCCAAACCGACAGCGGCCGTCCTACCAGATGGAATGCTTCCACATAAAAGGAGCCCCGGCGGAAAGATCCACCGGGGCTTGGAACGTGCATTCCTAGACCAGGCTACAGTTTAACCACGTTGCTGGCCTGGGGCCCCTTGGGGCTGCTCTCAGTGGTGAATTCCACTTGATCGCCCTCTTGCAGGTTGCGGAACCCCTCAGCCTGGATAGCCGAATGGTGAACGAAGACGTCCGGGCCCTCTTCTGGCGTGATGAAGCCGTAGCCCTTGGAGCCGTTGAACCACTTGACTGTGCCTTTGGTTCGCTCTTCCACTGCCTTGTACCTCCTTTCCTACGGTTTTTTGTAGGGCGGAGCTGGTTCCGGTGTTCAACTAGATAGAGAAAGCGCCCGAACTTGGTAAGTCCGAGCGCTCCATCATCTTGGTCTGAAACTTGAACTTACTGCGTCCTACGGGACAAAAGTATACCTCAGATGGCCAGATTTGTCAAATGGCCGCACTGTCCGGCGTCGAAGGCAGGGGACAATAGGACAACGATTGATGCACCTGTATGGGGCAAGAGCCCCTTCCATCCTCACTCACAAGGATCTGTTCTTGCTGAGATCGGCTCCTCAACCCCACGGAAAGCCCTTCCCCTGAACAGTTCCCTGGGGATAACTATTCCAATATTCGGAAGCTCTCCGAGGGCCTCCGGAGGCTCAGGGGAGGGCCCCGGGGGGGGATAGGTGGGAAGAATCTGAAGTTGTCGGGCAACGCGACGGAGATAGTGACGGGGATCTTCTTCGCTGCTTCGGCAGTTCCACAGGGCTAATCTTCAGAAGGTGTAACGGACCGCCGCATATGTTTTGCATCGCCTCGTCGACGCTTGCTCTCTAGGCGGCGCTTCTTCGATGCCAGGGTTGGCCTTGTTCTGCGGCGGCGTCTGGGCTTCTCCGCCGCCTTGCGGATCAACTGGATTAGCCGCTCGATCGCGTCCTCACGATTTCGATCCTGTGTACGAAAGCGCTCGGCCTTGATAAGGAGTACACCGTCTTGAGTAATCCGCCTGGCGGCCAGATGAACCAGACGCTCGCGAACGTCATCGGGTAGGGACGGGGAGTTACCTACATCGAAGCGTAGCTGCACGGCCGTGGCGACCTTGTTGACCTTCTGCCCACCCGGCTTCGAAGCGCGCATGAATTCCAGTTGGATTTCGCTCTCGTCAATTGCGATGGTGGGTGTGATCTGAATCATGCCTTTAGCCTACCCCGAGCCGTGGCACACTCAATCGCGAGCCTGGCAGAAAGAGGGAAACCACCCCCCGATCCCGCCAGTCCAATCACGATCACCACCAGCCGAGGATCCGTCTCGCACCCTGCCACGGAAGAGCTGGCGTACATGACACGCCGGAGGTTCGTAGCCTGCACGATCACATTATTCTCTTCGTAACTCAACTGCATGTTGCTCCACAGACCTAACCTAACCCTCCCTGGCTCGAGCCGCCCAGCGTGGATCCTTGAGCTGTGCTCGCCCTATCACAACCAAATCGACTATTCCTGCACGTATCAGCCTGTCTGCAAACTCCGGTTCGGTGATCCCCCCGGCAACTATGACGGGTATGTCCACCACGTCTTTAATCGCCTGGGCCAGAGGTACGAAGTACCCCGGGATAGACTGCAGGTGTTCAGGTCGCGAACCGCATAGCCCTCCGGAGACATCGATACAGTCCAACCCAGCACCGGCCAACAGAGACGCGAATCGAGCACTTTCCCCTATCGTCAACCCTCCTGGGATTAGGTCATCCGCCCCTAAGCGATAGAAGAGGATGAAATCCTGGCCAATGGCTTGGCGCACCTTGGTCACCACCTCCAATGGAAAGCGGCAACGGTTCTCAAAGCTGCCACCGTAGGCGTCGCTCCTTCGGTTGGTGTAGGGAGATAGAAACTCGCTGAGTAGAAACCCGTGGGCGCCGTGGACCTCGACAAAGTCAAACCCCGCATGTACAGCTCGCCGCGCCGCTGAGCCGAAGGCAGAGGAGATCTCCTCCAATTCATCGGCTGAGGCCGAGCGAGGAACCTCTTCATCTCCGGGAACCGAAACCTCCGAAGGAGCGAGGGGTTGCGCGCCCATTACCTCGGCAGACGTCCTAGACCCGGCGTGGTTGATTTGGATTCCTACCTTTGCTCCGGCTTGATGAACAGCCTGAGCAAGTTCCTTCAATCCTGGCAGCAGTGCATCCTGATGTATACCCAGTTGCTTCCTGCTTGCCTTTCCGGTTCGCAGAATGTACGCGTGCTCCACAATTATCAACCCGACGCCGGCCTGGGCTCTTCTGAGATAGTGATCCACAAGCGAGTTAGTGACAGCCCCATCGTCTCCGGATTTGCTGGTGGCCATCGGAGGCAGAACAATCCGATTCTTTGGTTCGAGGTGGCGGATACGTATCGGATCCAGGAGCCCTGCCACTGTTTCACTCTCACTGTCCTGTCGTGCCATCGTCAATCACCTCGCTGATAGTTCCTACGACGTGGAATCCCATCTAACGGATCACATCTGCATCACTTCGTATCCCTGGGGTGTACCCCAAAAGCTGCAGAAGGTTTGGGCTCAGATGATGCGGTGCAGCGGAGAGTCATAGACACAGGACTTCACAAGGAATGCCGTCATTATCCCCGTCAAGCCATGAGGGATCACCGGGACAGGCGTTCCAATAGGACATCACATGAGCACGCGAGGAGAAGTCGCTACAGTTGTATATGTTCCCGATGCAATCCCAAGCAGTCCCAGAAGTGGGAGTAGGAGTAACGGCCCAACATCCCCGGCCTGCCGTCCGCGCCTCTGCTTCCAACTGAACGAAAAGGTCAGCATAAGCCACGTCTGGGGGATAGGTGGCGGCATTTGCATATCCTTGTCGGACAAGCTCAGCGTTGACGAAAACATCTCCTACGTACACGTACCGAAGCAAGCGGCCGTACCGGTCGGTCTCAGAGACATCCTTGACAAGGGTGACAGTCTTGCCCATCACGAGTTGGGCGTTGTAGTTGGTGGCTTCCGCAGCGCATGGCTGTCCTGTCTCAGGAGTATTGATGCCGATGTAACGAACCCGGAGGATCTGACTGCCTATTTGAACATCGATGGTGTCCCCGTCTACGACTCTCACAACGTGGGCTTGTTCTCCAAGGCGCGTAGGTGAGACCGTAGGAGAAGGCGAAGGACTCAGAGTGGATGTGCTTGTAGGTGTGCTAGTCGGCGTAGGGGGAGGAAATGGTGGCATAGTGGGTGTGGTTGATGGCACCTCCCCAATGGGGATTGTGAGCTCTTGCCCTGGAGAGATGAGGTCACAATCGGCCAGCTTGTTGAATGAGCAGATCGCATCAACGGTGACTCCGTACAGAGCACCGATGCTCCAGAGGGTGTCTCCTGGCTGTACAACATGGACTATTGGTGTTGGGGTGAGTGAAGGCCGCGGGCTTGCTGTTACGGTAGGAAAGGCGGCTTCGGCTGTCATAGTCGCGATAGTGTCCTGTACGGCCTGGGTCTGTGTCGTGGAAACGCCAACCGTTGGTCTTGGTGAGGGAACACAGCCTATCACTAGAAAAAGCAGGATGAGGGTAACACACGTTTTTCTCATTGCCTCCTCACAACTCCCTAATCACGTCTACCCCCACCGCAACAGTTTCCCTTCCTCAAAATACTATCGTTGCCCTCTAACCAAATCGTCTACCCATCTGCCTTTCTGTCTGCTGATCAAATCTGGCCTGATGGCTGATACGAAAAGAGCCGATCGCCTCCCACCGACTCTCAAGGAGAATAATCGACTCATCTCGACTCCCTCAAACTACCGACCACGTAGGGACACCAAACTATGACTGGAGTTCGGCAGAAACCCGTTTTTCCACTCTGCCACCAGCAGCGCGCTACCCAACTGCACGCGCACCAGCTATTGGATAGGGATCACAGTATAGTCTGATTCGGCTTCCGGCGGAGCACTGCCGGCCTCAAAAGCCGCCCTGGCCCCCGCCAATGCCCGCGCGATTGCCACCGGCAAAAGCGAGGCCCAGAAGCCTCACTTTTCACGCTAACCCCTAGCGCCCCTTCATCCACTCCTCTATGGGGACGTAATCGATCTCAAAGCCGAAATATCGAGGCCCGGCACCACCCAGTCCCCTCTCGGACCGGAAAGCCTCCAGCCCCTTTACGCCGATGACCGCCACCTCTTGACCGGCCTCGAGGAGAGTGTTCGTTATCCCCTCCCCGCTCTTTAGGTCCACGATGACCACCAAGTCGGGGCTGGTCACGAAGGGCTCGTCATCCAGCCAGGAGACGTGGTTCTCGTTCTTGAACCAGACCTTGAAAGTATGGCCCTTGAACTCTCCTCTCCCCTCGATATAGATGGTGCCGAACATGTAGCCTTCCCTGTCCTCCCACTCCTTCTTGATCACCTCCCCCTCGAAGAGCAGCCAGCCACCAGTGAACTCCAGGCTAGCCAGGACCGGGTCTTCCCGTCGCTCCCTAGCCTGACGGATGGTGCGACCCAGCTCCAGGCTCTTGGTGAGGGTGTCCCGCACCACGATCTCCTTCATCTCCCGGCCTATGAGTAGATAGGCCGCCATGTGGCAACCCCCGTAGGCAGCCACGCTGAGCATCTTGCCGACCCGCTCCATCATATGGAGGCTACAGGCCTCCTTCACGATGCAGATGTTTCCCCAGCGATCCACGCTGGTAAAGGGCCACCCCTTCTTGTCATAGAGATATGGGGTTCCCTGCATCTCCTCGGGGACAGCTCGCCCGGCGTAATCGCCGTCCACCACGGGGATGCCCAGCCGCGCCCCGGTGATGAGGGGGGCAGGAGTGTTACCGGCCCCCAGTTCGACGGGCACGATGGCCCCGATCTTCACCCCGGCGTATTCTTCCATCTCCCGCACCGCCACCTCCATGGCCCCGTGACCAAGCCTGTCCACCAGGCCCAGGCGGGCGATCTCCTCTTGCGTCTCTGGTGAGGGGGGAGCGGTGGAGCCCATCCCATAGGGGGTAACCGTCCAGGCGTCGTCGGGGATATCGTCCACGTCCACCCATTCGATCTTGAGCCCCTCCTCCAGGGCGGCGGTGAAGACCTCCCTACCCCACTCCGCCGAACCTCCCCCACCTGTGCCCATGAATAGACAGCCGCGGATGAGATCCTCACAATCTTGCATAGTGGATAAGAGTCGTCGTGGCATGATCTACCCTCCTCTATCTATTCGATGGCAAGCCACCAAGTGGCCCCCACCGACATCTACCAGTTCTGGCTCTAATTGGGAGCAGATGGAGTTCACCTTGGGGCAGCGGGGATGGAAGCGACAGCCAGGGGGAGGGCTGACCGGGCTAGGCACTCCCCCTTCCAATATCATCCGTTCGCGGCGAGCATCGGGGTCGGGGATGGGGGTGGAGGAGAGGAGAGCCACGGTATAGGGGTGATAGGCCTGGCCAAATATGTCCTCGGCCGTGCTCAACTCCACTACCTTGCCCAAATACATGACCGCGATGCGATCGCTTATGTGTTGCACCACGCTCAAATCGTGGGAGATGAAAAGGTAAGTCAAACCGAACTCCTGTTGCAACTCTTGCAGGAGGTTGAGTATCTGGGCCTGCACCGAGACGTCCAAGGCCGAGGTGGGCTCATCCAAGACGATGAACTTGGGGTTCAAGGCTAGGGCCCGAGCCACGGCGATCCTCTGGCACTGGCCACCCGAGAACTCGTGAGGGTAGCGGTAGAGGTGCTCCTCCTTGAGGCCCACCCGCTCCAAAAGTTCTAGGACTCGTGCCACTAAGACCTCCCCTCGCAGATCGGTGTGGGTGCGAAAGGGCTCGGACACCAGGTTGAAGACGTTGAGACGAGGGTTCAGGGAGGAGAAAGGATTCTGGAAGACCATCTGCATATCCCGCCGCCGTCGGCGCATCTCCTTCCGCCCCATGGAGAGGAGGTCCACCCCTTCGAAGAGGACCCGTCCCCCCGTGGGCTCGATGAGCCGCAAGAGGCAACGCCCCAAGGTGGTCTTTCCACAACCCGATTCCCCCACTACCCCCAAGGTCTCCTGCCGCTGCCGCCTGTGATGTCGCATTTCCTGGGAAGACGCGCAGTCACCGACTGAAACGTCTCCCTAGAATCTACCCGCGATCAATTCCGTCCACCGCAGGGCCAGCTCATCGAGCTTGACGAACAGACCCTCCTCATCCATAGGGCCGAACCGCTCACGATCGATCTCGGCTCTGATCTCCCCTAGTGACTCATCGAGCATGCCCTGCTCATCCATTATTTCTAGCAAGCGACCCGCAGCATCCAAAAGCCGAGAGGGACCATAGGTCTTAGGTTCATCCAGCAGGCCACGAGCACTCGTCAGCAGAAACCCAACCAACAACAGTAGCTCGTCGCTCAAAGCCTTACTGCTCATCCGTTTGTCCCCACCTCCTCGAAGAAGCAAATCTCACTCAGAGGGCGAAGGCTCGGAGGTTCAGGCTGGCGTACTGGATGGCCCAAGGCTACCAATAGCTTAGGCTCCAGATGCTGAGGCAGAGACAGAATGGAGCAGACCGAGGGGATGTGAAAGGAGCCGATCGCACAGGCGCCCAGCCCCTGGCCATGAGCGGCCAGAAGTAGGTTCTCCAAAGCGGCTCCCAGGCTCAGAAGATCCATCTCGTAGGCCATTTTGCCCGGTTCCTGGCCAGTTCGGAGTCTCTCCAAACAGATGACGATCAGAGCGACGGGTACGCCGCTTATTCCTGGCGCAGCCGGCCGCAGCCGGTTTAGCTTTCCCCGCTCGCGGATGACAATGAATGTCCAAGGCTGGCTGTTGCCAGCGCTGGGAGCGCTGGCCGCAGCCTTTACCAGCCCTCTTAATTGCTCATCTCGAATGGGCTCAGCCGTCCACTCGCGCACGCTTCTCCGCGTGCGCAACGCCTCTAGGAGTTCCATGGCCACTGTCTCCTCAACATCAGACCCTCGATCGCCAGAGGGCTAAACCATCCACTTGCCTCCTTTGATGACCACCCGAGCCTCCACGGATAGGTCCGGCTCCCAGGGAACGAAACCCTGATGGAAATCACGGTTGACCACCGCGGGCGTATGACGGTAGGCTCCGGCGCCTCTTCCGGGCCGCAAGCCGCCAGGCCCGTAACGAGCATGGTCAGAACGACCGCTCTTGATCAAGATGTCTAGCATGTTCCGTGTCTTTCCTGCATTCGGTGTCAACCTGTGGTGAGCGACCGTACCTCATGTCAAGTCTATCACTCGCTAGCTACCCCGTCAAGCGGTTCTTGTTCGCATCATAGCTAAAGCCGGCTTTCATCCTCATGGGAAGGGGCTGTCCTTGCTGGGATGGCCTGGTAGCGGGGAAGGCATCGGTCAACGTGGCCACACCCTCACGCTGCTTTTCACACTGTAGCATCAGATGGTGTACACCGCTGGTCGATGATTGAAGTCCAGTTGGCTGTCTCCGACCTGCAAGATGGTCACCTCCTCACTTCTCCCTGTGCATCCGCGGAGGTGAGTTGTACTCCAAAGATGGCTAGCTAGGTCATGACCACAATGATGGCCAAGGAGAGAGCCCCGAGTAATGGCGGGGAAAAGTGAGCACTCCTTATGAGAGATACGCCTCGAAAATCCTGGGCAAACGTGACGTGATCCAGGAGGGAGGTTCCTTGCTGCGGGAGGGTGTGGTATTATAGATGGTGCGTCGCTGCCATAAGAAAAGCTATCAAACGGGTGTCGATATGTCTGTCGGCGAGAGCGCCCTCATCTTCCTGGAATGTACAGCTTGTGGCGAAAGATACCCGGCAGAGGAGATAAATACCCTTTGCAAGGCATGTGGGAAGGTCCTCTTCGCCCGTTATGACCTGCAGCTAGCAGGCCGGGGCTTACACAAGGACGATCTGTTGGTGCGAGAGGGGAGCATGTGGCGGTATCGGGAGCTTCTGCCCATTTTGGACGAGCGCCATCTGATAAGCTTGGGCGAAGGCATGACTCCCCTCTTGCCAGCCAAGAGGCTAGGAGCCAAATTGGGCTGTAGTCGGCTCTTCGTGAAGGAAGAGGGTGTGAACCCAACCGGCACCTTCAAGAGCCGTGGGCTTTCCGTGGCCGTCTCCAGGGCGAAGGAGTTGGGGGCCAGAGTCTTGGCCATGGCCTCAGCGGGTAATGCGGGGGCGGCCCTGGCCGCCTACGGGGCTCGGGCAGGCTTGGAGGTGTGGGTCTTCATGCCAACCCATGCTCCGGCGATGAATAGGGCGCAGTGCCAGGCCCATGGAGCCAATCTAGTGCTGGTCGATGGTCTAATAGATGCCGCTGCTCGGCTCGCACAGGAGCGGATAGAAGAAGGAGGCTGGTTCGATCTATGTACCCTTAGGGAACCATATCGTGTCGAGGGCAAGAAGACGATGGGGTTTGAGTTGGCAGAGCAGTTTTCCTGGGTTCTCCCGGATGTGATCATCTATCCCACGGGCGGCGGCACGGGCATCATAGGGATGTGGAAAGCCTTCGACGAGTTGGAAAGGTTGGGATGGATTGGTCAAAAGCGGCCCAAGATGATCGCCGTCCAGGCGACGGGGTGCGCTCCCATAGTGAGGGCCTTCGACCAGGGAAGTGAACACGCTGAGCCCTGGGAAGGGGCTGAAACCATTGCTACAGGGATAAGGGTCCCGGCGGCCCTGGGGGATTATTTGATCCTTCGAGCCATCCGCGAAAGTGGTGGGCTAGCCGTAAGCGTGACGGATGAAGAGATCATCTCTAGCCTCAAGGAGCTGGCCCGGGAAGAGGGGATATTCGCCTGTCCCGAGGGAGCAGCCACCTTGGCAGGGCTCAGGAGGCTATTGGCCGCAGGGACCATCTCCGGTTGCGAATCGATCGTGCTGTTCAACACGGGCTCAGGTCTGATATATCAGGACTTGTGGCGGGTAACCGGGGGTTGACGACGTTCTCAGTTTTGAGTGGACGAACGCTCCTTCCATCCTCACCGGAAGGGGCTGTTCCTGCTGACATCCTCCAGCCCCACCGGAGCCCTTCCCTTGCACAGTTCCCTGGGATAGCTATCCCTTTTTGGGAAGCTCTCCCAGGGCCTCCGGACGCTCGCGCGAGGACGGGAGGGGTGTCGGAAGAGAGAATCTAAGCGTCCTCGACAGACAGGAAGTAGACAGAACAGCCGGTGGCTAACGGTGGCCAGTTACCCCCCAAGGCGGGCCAGGAACAGGGGCGATGACGGTGGTTTCACGATATCTTGGCTCACCTGCATTGGGGCATGATATGTCAGGTTGACCTGTGGTATAATGGTAAGAGGAGGTGTGCGCACGTGCTGACGAGCGCTCGTGGGCGTTCTTCTTTTGCGCGGGTAATTGATTCAGCGCGTTCCCAAGATATATGGCACGATTGAGATTTCCCCCTCACGTCGATCTGATCCTCTGGTTACTGCTGACTTTGCTGGTTCTATTTGCTGGACTGGGCGCGGTCGGGCTTTATCGTTGGGTGGTTGTTGACCTACCAGACATAGAAGAGTTGTACCAGCGCACGACAGCGCCCACTACCAAGATCTACGACCGGCGGGGCGTGCTGTTGTACGAGATTAACGACCCCTACGGAGGGCTGCATACACCCCTCAGCCAGGAAGATATCCCGCTCCTATGCCGACACGCAACGATTGCCACCGAAGATGCCAGCTTCTACAGGAATCCGGGGGTTGATATTCGCGCCATTGTGCGGGCCTTGTGGATCAACCTACAGGGTGGCGAGGTTCTCTCCGGCGGCAGCACTATCACTCAACAACTGGCCCGCAACCTCCTATTGAGCCCCGAAGAACGGACGGAAATCAGCCTGACCCGCAAGATACGGGAAGCGATCCTGGCCTGGCGTATCGCGCACCATTATTCCAAAGACGAGATTCTGACCCTATATCTGAACGAGACGTACTACGGAAACCTCTCCTTTGGCATCGAAGCCGCCAGCCGTGCCGATTTTGGCAAACACGTCACCGAGCTAGATCTGGCGGAGTGCGCACTGCTGGCGGGGTTGCCCCAGTCACCAGCGCGGTACAACCCGCTGGAGAACCCTTCGGCGGCCAAGGAACGCCAGCGGGTAGTGCTACAATTGATGGCAAAACAAGGGTATATTACTCAGGAAGAAGCGCGCCTGGCAGAGTTGGAGAAGCTGAGTTTTGCGTCCGTGCCTTTTCCCATCAGTGCACCTCATTTCGTGATGTATGTGCGAGGGCAACTGGAACGCCAGTATGGGTTGGAGGCGATCTATAAGCGGGGTTTACAGGTGTACACCACGCTCGATCTCCGGATGCAACAGGCTGCGGAGCGCATCGTAAGATACCGTCTGGGGCAACTGACACGGCGGGGGAACGGGGAACCGCCGCGCAATGTGCGCAACGCCGCTCTGGTCGCTCTCGACCCGCACACAGGTGAGGTGCTGGTGATGCTTGGCAGTCCAGATTATTTCGATGCCTGCATTGACGGAGCAGTGAATGCGACGGTAGCCATCCGTCAACCGGGTTCGTCCATAAAGCCGATCACCTATGCCGCCGCCTTTGACCCTGAGCTTCCTGAACCGCTAACCCCAGGCAGTATGATAGTTGATGCGCGCACCGCCTTCGTCACGCGTGAGGGTGATCCCTATGTCCCGCAGAATTATGATCGGGAGTTTCACGGACCGGTGCTGCTACGGCAAGCGCTGGCTTCCTCCTATAACCTCGTGGCCGTGAAAGTGCTAAACCAGATCGGCCTAGAGCGAATGTTGACCGTGGCACGCGCCTTGGGGATCACCACCTTCGACCGTTCCGAACAGTGGGGGCTGGCCTTGACCCTGGGGGGAGGGGAGGTGCGCCTGCTGGAACTGACCACAGCGTACGCCGCCTTTGCCAACGGCGGCCTCCGAGCGGAACCTACAACCATCCTCCGTGTGGAAGATGCCGAGGGGTGTACCCTCTACCAACACACGCCACAACCGGCGCGGCGAGTATTGGATGAACGGGTAGCCTATCTGATCACCGATATCCTAAGCGATGAATTCGCCCGTATGAGCGCTTTTGGTGAGGGGAATCCGCTGTGCCTCACCCGCCCCGCCGCGGCGAAGACGGGAACGACCACTGACTGGCGCGATAACTGGACCATAGGCTACACGCCACAACTGGTGGCCGGCGTATGGGTGGGCAACGCAGACAACGAGCCGATGCACAACGTGAGCGGTATTACCGGCGCCGCTCCCATCTGGCACGATTTCATGGAAGAAGTGCTACGAGGCAAACCCATACTAGATTTTGAAGAGCCAGCCGGGCTACTACGTCAGGAGATATGTGCTGATAGCGGCCTGCTCCCTTTCATGATGACATCGGAGGCAACTGCCGACGGGGGCGCGGCTTCCCCGATACGTTGTCCAAAGACCATAAGCGAGATCTTCATCGAAGGGACCAAGCCCAAGGAGTACGATGACTGGCACGTTCGGGTGCGCATCGATGGTCGCAATGGTCTTTTGGCGGGCTCGGCCTGCCCGGAAGAGTACGTCCTTCTGCGCGACTATACGCTTTATCCTCCTGAGGCCCAGGAATGGGCATGGAGCAAGGGGGTTCCCCAGCCACCGACAACCTATTCCCCCCTCTGCCCGCCGGAAAACTTGGTTGCGCTGGGCGATTTCACCGCTGCTCCGCTCGATCCTTCACCACAACCGAAAGAGTGCTTGATCTTGAGCAGCCCACACCAGGGTGGTATCTATAGCATTACGAAGGGCATGCCTCTAGAGCACCAGAGAATCAAAGTAGCCCTCTATGCCGCTTGTGATGCTCAAGTGAAGACGGTAGCGATGCTACTCGATGGAAAGCCCTTTGCCCAGCTGACAGCGCCGCCCTTTGAAACCTTCTGGACACTTTCACCCGGTACTCATTCTTTTTCAGCCACCGCTCTCGATGTTGCGGGGAAGGCATTGAGTAGCAATGAGGTATCGATCACCGTGTACTAGGTGACACTTTGAGGTTGGTCTCTCCCAATCGAAGGAGGTGCACTATGTTGCACAAACCTTTATTGATAATCACGATCTTGTTGCTGCTGCTCATGCCCAGCATGGTCGCTTGTCATATCCTAAGGCCAGAACCACCTTGGCCCCCCTTGATATTGCGCACCACGCCGGAGAAGGAGGGAGACCTCGACCTGACTCAGCCCATAGAAGTGACCTTTGATCAGCCGATGGACAAAACATCGGTCGAGGAGGCATTCACGATCGACCCCACCGTGGAGGGGACCCTATCATGGGTAAGCGACCAAGTGGTGCGCTTTGAGCCCGCGCAGGCGTTTGAGCGAGGCAGACACTATATCGTACGTGTGTCAGAGGTCGCCAAGAGCGCGAAAGGTATCGCCTTGGCCCACCCCTTTGAAGCCCGATTTAACACCTTCGGCTTCTTGGAGGTAGCGGTCACGCAGCCAGAAGACGAAGCGAGCGAGGTAGCCTCCGATACCATCGTCACCGTCCTATTCAACCGTCCCGTGGTGCCGCTGGGCGCCATCGAAGAGCAGGCCTCTTTACCCCAGCCTTTGACCTTTGTGCCACCCGTGAGGGGCAAGGGGGAGTGGCTTAACACCAGCATCTACCGTTTCACGCCCGAGGGCGATGGGTTTGCGCCCGCTACCCTCTACACGGCAAGGGTTGCCGCTGGTCTAACCGATCTCTCCGGGGCGATTATGGCGAAGGATTACGAATGGCGGTTCACTACGGTGATGCCCGCGGTGGTGGCCAGCGATCCAGCTGCCAACACCATCTATGTGGATGTAAGCCCCAAGATCGAGCTAGCCTTCAACCAACCGATGGATCACAAGAGTACCGAGGGTAAGTTCACTCTGACCCGCTTGGGCGACCCCACACCTATCCCTGGGAAGTTCTCGTGGCGCGAAGGTGGCGTCGTTCCTCCTCCACCGGAAGGGGATGATTATGCCCCATGGCAGTGGAAAGAAGCTGGGCCCCAGGAAGTCGGCGTAGAAGTGATGAGTTTCACCCCTTCAGAGCCGTTAGAGTTTGACACAGATTACAGAGTTACCCTTGCTCCCGGTGCCTTGAGTGCGGCCCGCCTAGATATAGGTACCACCGCCGAGTACAGCTTTGTCTTCACTACCATCCTCTATCCAAAAGTGATCAGCGCCTTTCCCGAGGATGGCGACACCCGGGTTGATCCCTGGATGAGCCTGGAGATCACCTTTTCCAGCCCCATGAGCCCGGAGAGTCTCAAACTTGGAGAGACGCTTTTGATCACCCCCACATTCCCCCTTACCAATGTACACACCTATTGGTGGAATAGCAACACCCAGCTCGAGGTCTCCTTTCCCACTGAGCCCTCCAGTGAATATGAAGTTACGTTGGGAAAAGATCTGGAAGGGCGATACGGCCAAAAACTGGGCGAGAGGACCGTAATTGGATGGCATACCAGGGCCGATGATCCCCTGATTATGCTCCAGGCCCCCGATCGTATCGGGGTATACAGCGCCTACGGCATGACGCAGTTGTACTTTACGGTGCGCAACATAGGCCAAGTCGATTTCAGTTTGTACCGCCTTCCGGCAGAAGATTTCTACCGCCTGAACGGTGAGAATTGGTGGGACTACTGGGATCGCTATACCCCGGACCGCGCTAACCTTACGGGCCGCTGGAGCGTGGAGACCGCCCCACCCCTTAACGAGAACCGCATCTATCGTACCTCCCTTACCGAGGACAACAAGCCACTCCTGCCCGGTCTATACTATCTGCAGGCTTCGGCAAGCCCAGAGGCCATCTACGAGGAGACGGGAAGGCTGGTTGAGCCCCTTTCCCGGTTGATGCTGGCTGTTTCCAGGAACAACCTGACCCTGAAGAACAGTAACCACGAGGCGTTGATATGGGCCACCAGCATGGAGACGGGCAAGCCCTTGGCAGGCCTGCCGGTGAGGGTGACAGATGGCAAGGGTGAGATCCTCTTCACGGGGAAGAGTAACGCTGATGGGGTGCTCGAGGGCGACTTTCTAGAGCGGGTAGATATGTATGATCCGCTCTTCGCCTTGGTCGGCGACCCCGACGCCCCGGACGACGACTTCGCCGTGGTTTCAAACCAGTGGTACAGCGGCATCGAACGTTGGCAATTCGGCCTGCCGGTCGAAGATTACTTCCAGCCCCATACCGGCTTCTTTTTCACCGATCGAGCCATCTATCGCCCCGGTCAAGAGGTCCACTTCAAGGGGGTCATTCGCCTGGACGATGATGCTCGCTATAGTTTGCCGGGCAACAACGAGAAGGTGGACGTTATCATCTATGACCCCCAGGGCAAAGAGGTCTACAGCCGCACTCTAAGCCTGAACGAATTCGGCACGGTTTTCGACACCTTCAGCCTGGCAGAGGAGGCTGCTCTGGGGAGCTACTACATCCAGGCGGCTTACCGAGGGGCAGATATACCTGGGGTTGATTTTCTGGTGGCGGAGTATCGCAAACCGGAATTTGAGGTAAGTGTGGAGACCGATAAGCCGGAATATGTCCAGGGTGAGAAGATCAACGTCACTGCCCAGGCAACATATTTCTTCGGTGGCGCGGCAGCAGATGCGGACGTGCACTGGAGCCTGCTAACGCAAGACTACGCTTTTAACTACACCGGTCAGGGGTGGTACGACTTCACCGATTATGATTTCAGCCGTGCTCGTCCAGAGAGGTACTATTACGGGTATGGCGAGTTGATCGCCGACGGGGATGGTAAGGCCGATAATGAAGGACGCTTCACTTTCACCGTTCCGGCGGAGATCGCCGAGCGCACCACTAGCCAAATCTTTACCATTGAGGTGAGCGTCACCGATATCAACAACCAAGAGGTAAGCAACCGCACGGACGTGATTGTGCATAAGGGGTTCTTCTACATCGGCCTGAGACCCGAAAAGTATGTGAATCAGGCTGGCAAACGGGCAGAGGTGGAGATCATCACCGTGGATTGGGAGAGCGAACCCCACCCCGACCAAGAGCTAACCGTTGTCTTCAACGAGCACAATTGGTATAGCGTGCAGGGGCAGGCCGAGGACGGCCATTTCTATTGGGAGAGCCAGGTTGAGGATATCCCGGTATTCACCACCACGGTAACCACTGATGACAGAGGAAAGGCGACCACCGGCTTCACCCCCGAAAAGGGAGGCGTATACAAGGTCGTCGCCTATGGGCTGGATCGGCGCGGGAATGAGGTGCGCAGTTCTACCTATATGTGGGTCAGTAGCGAAGAATACGTTGGTTGGCGTCAGGAAAACCACGATCGCATCGATTTGGTGACCGATAAGAGGCAATATGAGGTGGGGGATGTGGCCACGATCTTGATCCCGCATCCCTATTCGGGCACTGTAGAAGCGCTCATCACCCAGGAGCGAGGCCATATCTACGATTATCAGGTGAAGACGCTGCCTTCGAATTCAGAGCAGATAGAAATCCCCATCACCGAGGAGATGATCCCCAACATCTTCGTCTCCGTGGTGGTGATGAAAGGCGCTGATCCCGAAACGGGGGAACCGGCCAGCCTAAAGGTGGGATATGCCCAGTTGTCCATCGATCCCGCGGAGAAGCAACTTCAGATCAGCCTGGTCCCCGATAAGGAGGGAACGTATGAACCGGGCGAAGCGGTTACCTATGATATCCGCGCTACCGATTCCGAGGGAAAGCCGGTTCAAGCAGAATTGGCGCTTAATCTGGTGGACCTCGCGGTGCTAACCTTGGCGGAGCAGCGAGGCTCGTTGCTCGACCAGTTCTGGCGTGAGCGTGGCTTAGGTGTGAACTCGGCGGCTAATCTGACCCTCTCCGTTGACCGCATCAACCGCCTCATCGAGACCGGGGAGAAGGGGGGTGACGGCGGACGAGGCGAAGAGTTTGGCGTGGTGCGTCGGCGCTTCCCAGATACCGCCTACTGGAATCCAGCCGTGGTGACCGACGAGGATGGAAAGGCCCAGGTGACGGTGGAACTGCCGGATAGCCTCACCACCTGGCGTATGGGGGCGCGCGGCGTCACCAAGGATACGGTTGTGGGTGAGTCGAAGGTGGATATCATCACCACCAAGGATCTCCTAGTGCGATCGGTCGCTCCGCGCTTCTTTGTAGTGGGCGACGAGGCGATACTCTCGGTAGTGGTCCACAATAACACCGACCAGGCTGTGTCAGCAGAGGTTTTGTTCGAAGCCGAGGGCATAACCATCAAGGATAGTGCAAGCCGGAAGGTGACTATCCCCGCGGGAGACAAGGTCAAATTAGATTATGGCGTGACCGTGGGCGATGAGCCAGAGGCCACGCTTCGCTTCGGCGCGCGGGCTGAGACACTGAGTGATGCCATGGAGATCGTATTGCCCATCTATCGCTACAGCACCCCCGAGACGGTCGCCACCGCAGGCATCCTGGAAGAAGATGGTGTGCGTCAGGAAGGGGTGGCGTTACCCACACGCTTCGATCCCACCCAAGGCGAGCTCATCATCCAACTCGATCCCTCCCTGGCTGCCGGAATGCGGGAAGGCCTTACTTTCCTAGAACACTTCCCCTATGAATGTGTCGAGCAGGCGGTAAGCAGCTTCCTTCCTAATATCGTTACCTATCGCGCCTATCAGGAACTGGGGGTGGATCGCCCCGATCTGGCGAAGAAACTGCCAGACCTAGTGAGCATAGGCTTGCAGAGACTTTACGCTCAACAGCATTACGATGGCGGCTGGGGCTGGTGGGTGGCCGATGAGAGCGATCCCAACCTGACCGCTTACGTCCTTTTGGGCTTGATTGAAGCGCAGCGCTCCGACTTTCCGGTGGAGCAGATGGTTATCGATCTAGCGGTGGACTTCCTGCGGATCAGCTTGGTGCAACCGCGCGATTTAGAAGAGCCATGGCAAGCGAACCGCCAGGCGTTCATCCTCTACGTGCTGGCGGAGGCGGATGCAGGCGACCTGGGCAGGACGGTGGTGCTCTTCGACCATCGCCAGCAACTGGACTACTTCGGCCGTGCCTATCTGGCGATGGCGCTTGACATTTTAGAGCCAGAGGACAACACTCGGGTGAAAACGCTTTTGGCTGATATAACCAGCGGAGCGATCGTCAGCTCCACCGGCGCGCACTGGGAAGAGGCACAAGTCGACTACTATTCCATGAACACAGATAGTCGCTCCACAGCCATCATTCTGGCCGCGTTGGCCCGGCTTGATCCTGAGAACCCGCTGGCAGCCAACGTTGTGCGCTGGCTGATGAGCAACCGCCAAGAGGGGTACTGGGAAACGACGCAAGAGACCGCCTGGGCGATCATCGCTCTAACTGAGTGGATGGTACACACACGGGAACTAGAAGGTGCCTATAGGTATCGGGTCGATTTGAACGGCGAATCGATCGGAGAAGGGACGGTCAGCGAACAGACGGTGGAGGAATCGATCCGCTTTCAGGTAGCCGTGCGCGAACTCTTGGCCGACGAAGTCAATCGCCTGCTCCTCCAACGGCTGGCGTCAGAAGGGGAGGAAAGCGGGACGGGGAAATTGTACTACGGTCTCTACCTGCACACCTACAAGCCCGCGAATGAAGTAGCCGCCTTGAGCCGAGGAATCATCGTGAGCCGACAATACTCTCTGGAAGAGGATAAGGGCGAGATGGCCATCAGCGAGGCAAGGGTGGGCGATACCATTCAGGTGAAATTGACGATCATCGCTCCCCAAGATCTACACTACGTGGTGGTTGAAGATCCGATCCCCGCAGGGACCGAGGGCCTGAACCAAAGCCTGAAGATCACAAGCGTCGTGGGGCAACCACCGGAATTGATACGCACCGATCGAAAGGCCCCCTGGGACGGCTATGGCTGGTGGTGGTTCAGCCAGATCGAGTTACACGATGAAAAGGCGGTCTTGTTCGCCGCCTACCTACCGAAGGGGACATATGAATATACCTACCTGATTCGCGCCAGCCTGCCGGGCGAATATCGAGTGATCCCCACAAACGCCTACGAGATGTACTTCCCAGAAGTGTTTGGACGCAGTGATGGCGCGCTGTTTAAGATCGCAGACTAGTAACCCTTTGCAGCAGCTACATAGCAGCAGACAAATGCGGTCGCGAAGCCTGGGCTCAAGACTTGGACTCCCGATGTCCCGTGTTCTCTCCTAGTCTTTGATCACCAACCGTGGACGATCAACGGAGTCCGGTCTCTTCCGGCTAGACGAGACGTCAGGTAAGGTGACCACAGAAAGGTGGCTAACCCCACGGAAGCTCTTCCCTTGAAAGGTTGCCGTGGGATAGCTATTCCAGTATTCGGAAGCCCTGCGAGGGGCTCCGGAGGCTCACCAGACGGTGGGAGAGGTATCGGAGAGGAGAATCTGAACCTGCGGACGCACAACAAGAGCCCTTTCCAGCATCACACGGAAGAAGATATTGTTACTCCAATGGCAGCGTAGGCGTGATACGCATACGGTAGATACATGGGGAGTAGTCACCAGGCATAGGCCTCGGGCGCTTCGCCTCCAGGACCCGGCCAGATCTCATTGAGGCCGGCCAGCACATCCTCCGGCAGCTCGATCTCTAGTGCGCGCAGACTGTCGCCGAGGTGCTTCAGTGTGCGTGGCCCGATGATGGGAGCCGTCACGGCCGGGTTCTGGAGCAGCCAAGCCAGGGCCACTTCCGCTGGCTTTTCACCAAGCTCTCGACACAGCGATTCGTACGATTCCAGTTGCGCCCGGTGCTTCCCAGCCGATTCCTGTACGTGTTCCGATGCCCGCCTTCCATCGCTTACCTTCTCCAAGGCACCAGCTAGCAGTCCGCCTCCCAATGGACTCCAGGGCAGTAAGCCCAATCCGTAGGCCCGACAGGCAGGGATGACTTCCAGCTCTATCATCCGAGCACTCAGGTTATAGAGGCTCTGTTCGGAGACCAGGCCCATGAACTGCCGTGCACTAGCGGCAGCCTGAGCCTGGGCGATGTGCCAGCCAGCAAAGTTGCTGCTCCCGATGTAGAGGATCTTCCCCTCGTGTACCAATTGCTCCATCGCCTGCCAGATCTCCTCCCAGGGCGTCTCGCGATCAATGTGATGCATCTGATAGAGGTCTATGTGATCGGTCTGCAGGCGGCGTAGGCTGTCCTCGCAAGCACGCCGAATGTGACACGCCGATAATCCGCGCTCGTTGGGGCCATCACCCATCGACCCATAGACCTTGGTGGCCAATATGATTTGCTCGCGGCGTCCATCACTCTGGGCTAACCAGCGTCCGATGACGGCTTCGGTGACTCCCTCTCCCTTGCGCCAGCCGTACACGTTCGCTGTGTCGAAGAAGTTGATACCCGATTCCAGCGCTCTGTTCATGATAGCGAAACTGTCGGCTTCGCTGGTAAGAGGGCCAAAGTTCATCGTGCCCAGGCAAAGTCGGCTGACCTTCAGACCGCTCCGGCCAAGATGTGTATATTCCATTCCGCCCTCCCTCCGATTTCCGATAGTCCCCAGGCCTCGCCAACGGGGATCGCGAGGCGGAGTCGTCTCACTTGCACCTCCGCCCCGCCTATCCTAGTGTCCCCAATACGATGCCACACTGCCTTGATTCCGCCAAGCCCTCACCAGCCGCGGGTTGCTGCCCAAATCATCGTTCTATCACTCACTGCTTTGCGAAGTGAAGCACAAGGCGCCATTTATCCACCCTTCTTCTGAATCTCGCGAAGCAGTCTCTCCAATGGCAAGTCTGCCAAAGAGGTTAGCCGTCGGTCTGCGTGTGCTAAAGAAAGATGGCGTGTGAGAGAATTGGGCACTACCACGCAGAAGATCCCTGCCCGTTTTGCCGCCATAATCCCATTGGGCGAATCCTCCAAAGCTATGGCCTCATCGGCCCGAACACCTAGCGCATCGAGGACAGCATGGTACAACTCAGCGTCAGGCTTTGTCCGTCTGACGTCATCGGCGCATTTGATGGTGTCAAAGTGCTCTATTAGCCCAAGCCGCAATAGATGTTCAGTAACCCAATCGCGAGCCGAAGTTGATGCCAATCCGAGTTTTAGGCCCATCCTCTTGGCGTCGGCGATGCAGTCTTGTACACCGGGCAACACCCGTTGCGTTCTCGCCAGCTCCAACTTACGCTGGTCACGTCTCAAACGGACAGCCTCACGATCGACAGGTCCCCCGAGCTGTCCTTCCAAGTAATCAAGAGGGTCAAATGCACCGTCCGCCGTACCAATGCATGTGACCCACGTAGACAAGGGCAAATGCCTGTCGTACTCCCTATAGATCTCTTGCCACGACACGAAGGCCGGGAGTTCTGTATCCAAGACAAGGCCGTCAAAATCGAAGATTAGGGCTCGTATCATCATCTATCCGCTATCATGTGTACCCGTCGCATTCCCAATGAACTTGGAGCAGGTACAGGTTGGTATGTTGTTCTGGAGAGCTTGTGTTCCTGGCTCAATGCTTTGGCTTTGGCTTTCGCCTAACTATCCAGATCGGAACCCCTCGCAATGTATTCACTATAGCACAAGTTGACGCTCACACCAACTACGTATTCCATGCCCAGCTATGGCCTCCTGGGCACGCTTCATCCACAAACCAACAGCCCCTTCCATCCTCACCGGAAGGGGCTGTTCTTGCCGGAAACCTCAACCCCATGGCAAGCCCTTCCCCTGAACAGTTCCCCGGGGATAGCTATCCAATACTCGGAAGCCCTTCCAAGGCGTCTGGGGGCTCAGGGGAGGGCGGGAGAGGGATCGGCGAGGAAAATCTGAACTTGCGCGGACAGGACCGGGAGCGATGTGCCCGACAGATGAGTCCCTTCCGTCCCCATGCGGAAGCAGCTGCAGCTTGCACTGGTCTTCGGCGCCATGCTAGAATTAGTAAGGAGAGCCCGGGCTGGCGCACCGCCGTGCCTCCCCTAGTGCGCTTCTGGGAGGCATTCCCCACCCAGGCTCTCCTCTAGCTAATCTACCATCTTGGATGACGGCGGTCAATGGGAAGTTCGTACCATGATACACCATGCTGCCTTGGAACTGTGGCCGTTGCCGTTCTAGGCGTTGGTAAGAAACACAGCCCTTTCCATCCCCACTCGAACCCCCAACCAACAAACTCAGCCCAGATCAGACCCTCTCTCACCCGTTGTCTCAGGCGATTCTTGTGGTGTAGGTATCAACATAGGGCCAGGTGTGATCTCAAGGGTCTAAGCGGGTCTTTTGGATGAGCTTATACCTGAGACACGCGGAAGATTGGGGCCTCCGGAGGCTCAGGACACGGTGGAAGAAGTATCGGAGGTGAGAATCTGAAGGTGTCGGCACAAGTCCCCAACACCTGCATCCCTCTGTCCTTGCTCCGAGGGGCCTGCTTCGTCCCTTCAAGTACAATTGCGCATCAGGCCGAGTTCCAAATGCCAGTCGACCTTTTTCAAGGCCGCCAGGAAAACGCACGCGGCATAGGGCAGAGCTACGCAGTCCATGCGCAAAAGACAAGCCCCGGCGGATCTTACCACCGGGGCTGGGACCGTGCATTCCTAGAGCAGGCTACAGTTTAACGACGTTAGTAGCTTGGGGCCCCTTAGGGCTGCTCTCAGTGGTGAATTCCACTTGATCGCCCTCTTGCAGGTTACGGAACCCCTCAGCTTGGATCTCCGAGTAGTGAACGAAGACGTCCGGGCCCTCTTCTGGCGTGATGAAGCCGTAGCCCTTGGAGCCGTTGAACCACTTGACTGTGCCTTTGGTTCGCTCTTCCACTGCCTTGTACCTCCTTTCCTACGGATTTTTGTAGGGCGGACCTGGTTCCGGTGTTCAACTAGATAGAGAAAGCGCCCGAACTTGGTAAGTCCGAGCGCTCCATCATCTTGGTCTGAAACTTGAACCTACTGCGTCCTACGAGCCATAAGTATACCTCAGATGGCCAGATTTGTCAAATGGCCGCACTGCCCGGCGTGGAAGGCAGGAGACAATAGGACAGCGATTGATTGATACACATCATCGAACCCCCCTTCCATCCTCACTCGGGAAGGGGCTGCTCTTATTGGCATGAGGTCGTCAACTCCAAGCGACGCTCTTCCGTTGAACTGTTCCCTGGGCATACCTATTCCAATATCCGGAAGCTCTCCGAGGGCATCCGAGGGTGTCAAATATGTGGAGTTCACGGGCCTAACAGCCTCAACCTTTGTTACGGTACGACATCAAAGCGAACCTTAGGCCAGGTAATCTCTCAGTTTCCGGCTACGCATGGGGTGGCGTAACTTACGCAGCGCTTTGACTTCGATTTGGCGGATCCGCTCTCGGGTCACCCCGAACTCCTCACCCACCTCCTCCAACGTCCAATCCTGCCCACCCACCAGCCCAAAGCGAAGTTCTAGTACCCTCCGTTCTCGCTCGCCTAAGGAATCGAGAGCATCTTGCATCTGCTCCTTCAGGAGTTCTCGAGAGGCAGCGCCCATGGGGCCGAGGACTGACTCGTCCTCGATGAAATCGCCCAACGAACTATTCTCTTCAACCCCGATGGGCATCTCCAGAGACATAGGTTCCTGGGAGAGGCGCATTATCCTCCTTACCTTTGCCGCAGCCCTCCTGAGCCGACCCTCCAGGCTCACATCCAGAGGCTCGTTCCTGCCCCATGCCTCTTCGATGGCTACCTTGTCCTCCTCAGGCAGGATATCTTCCATCTCTAGCGCGATCTCCTCTGGGGTGGGCTCTCTCCCCAACTTCTGGACCAGTCGCCGAGAGGCACGGCTCAGGCGGTATATAGTCTCTAGTGTGTGAACGGGGATGCGGATGGTGCGAGCCTGGTCAGCTATAGCCCGACTGATCGCTTGCCGGATCCACCAGGTAGCATAGGTACTGAACTTGCATCCCCGACTAGGATCGAACTTCTCCACCGCCCGAAGTAACCCGATGTTGCCCTCCTGAATGATATCCAAAAAAGACATCCCTGGGGATACATATTTCTTGGCTACGCTTACCACCAGCCGCAGATTGGCCTCCACTAAGCGGCGACGGGCTAATTGGCCAGCCAAGTAATCTACCTTAGCCTTGATCGCCTCTTGGGGGCCCAACTCATCTGTCCTCAAGTAGTGGCGCGCTGTATCGCCTCGCTTGATCGCCTCTGCCAGTTTCGTCTCCTCCGAGGCTGAGAGCAGGGGAACCCGACCTATCTCCCTCAGATAGATGCTCACCGGATCGGTCGGGAGCTGCGGACCCTCAAGCAATATGTCCAGTTCGTCCTTCCCTTCCGCCGATGCGGTCTCCACCTTGACGTAGGACTCCGCCTCATCCATCACCTCCACGCCCATATCCGTGAGGATGCGGTAGATGGCCTTAGTCCTTTCCCCGTCGCCCTCGAGTTCGGGAAAGGCCTCTAGAACATCTTCTTCGGTGAGAAACCTCTGTTGTGCCGCTTTGGCGATCAACCCATCGACCGCCAACTCCTGTGGAGAAGGCTTAGACATATGGCAAGTGACCCCCACGGACCACGACGAGAAGAGCGAGCTGTAAACATGGCAGGGCTAGGGCAAGATAGCCCGCCCTGTGAGCCTTGTTCTGTGAGCTTCCCACTTGCTTATCCCCTTGTTGCGCATGATTCCTAGATCATCGCTTTGCTAGACCGCAGAGGATGTGACACACTGCCGCCCCTCGAAGCGGCGAGGCAAAAGAAAATCGGGCTGCCAAAGAAGTGAACCTCTTCGGCAGCCCGGCCGTCCGTGGCATCATTGGACCCGTGGCTTTGCGCCCCCGCCTTTCAGCGAGTTTGCCTTTTCGGAGTGATGTTCTGTGAGCAAGCTAGACCTATTCGATTCTGCTGCCAGTATACCACGCTAATGTCCCCGGAAAGTTCAGATTTGGTTTAGCTTCTCGCTAGGTTCTCTTGATTCGTCCCTTCATAGCCTCAGTCAACTGCGAATGGAAAGTTCGTGGGTCTTGGCACTTGGCTGGCCCTGGGGTAGATGTTGCCTGAGACGTGCGAGGAGGCCTGTTGTGCGCAGAGGGTCGTCAACGTGCTTGATAAGCTGTTTAAGCGGTTCCAGGCCCATTCCCCAAACCCTACGGTCCTCCCGGGGCCCTTGTCAGCTCTATTCCCTTCCTCGGAGTGTCCCGTACACTAACTAACATCCATTCCATGCTCACTCGAAGGGGCTGTTCTCACAGTGATGGGCTCGTAGCGCGTACACTGGATTGGCCAACCCCACCGGAAGCTCTTCCCTTGAACAGTTCCCTGGGGACAGCTATTCCAGTATTCGGAAGCTCTGGGAGGGCCTCCTGAGGCTCAGGAGAGGCTGGGAGAGGTATGCGAGGCGAGAATCTGAACCTGTGGGCACGAGAATGGCATCATCTAAGCCACGGCCTTTGTCACCATCAAGAAGGCTTTTGCGCCTCAATGGCCCGCCTTGGCTGCCACAGCGACCCAACCCGGCGGCGTGCGCATGAACTGCGTCAGCGTCAGTGAGACCAGCACGACGCCGAATCCCACCAGAAACGGTGCCTGCCAGCCGAACAATCCCCATACCGTGCCTCCGATCACCGGTACCACGACGCCCGCGATGTGGTTGATCGTCTGCTCCACTGAAAGATTGCTGGTCATCTCTTCCCGTGTGACGGCGATCTTCTGAAAACAGGTCGTCAGTGCCAGGTTGAAGCCGAACATGATGTTGTCAATCACAAACAGTACAAACAGCATTGGCAGGTACGTCACATAGGCGTAACCCAGGAAAACAAACGCCAGTGTACCAAAGGCGACGCTCAACATCAGCCGCTCGCCCAACCGGCTCACCAATTTGCCCACCAATTGCAAAGCGTAGATATTGATCAGGCTGTTGGCCAGGAACAATGTCGCGGTCGTCTGCACGCTGATGCCGTATTCCTGCACCAGCAGGAAAATGGCAAAGGTGGTGAAGATGTGACGGCGACTGCCCATCAAGAACGCAAGTGCATAGTAGAGCCAGTAGCGCCGCCGGACGACGACCCGGCGGCGCGGAGGCAAGCCCTCTTTGAAAGCCCCCACTGGCAACAGCAATAGTCCCCCCACCACGAGCAGCCCACCCATAGCCATGAACAGAGTTCGGTAGCCCCATCGCTCCGCCAGAAGATAGACTGTACCGGTGGCCAGGAACGCGGCTATCGCTCCCAGACTTCTCAGTTGACCCAGAGTCCTGGGGGTGTGCTGCTTCTCTACGGCCATCAGAATAACGGCGTTGTTGCTGGGGTAAAAGGAGTGGAAGCCAAAGCTCATCACTACTGTGCTGACCAGCAAGAAGGGAATGCTGTCTGCTTGGCCGGTCATAAATGTGCCGACACCCAGCAAGACGATACTCAGAGCCATGATGCGGACTTCAGAAAGAAAAAGGGCCAGTAGCCCGACCAAGAAGCCCATCAAACCTGGCACCTCGCGCACCGCCTGTATCCAGCCGATGTACGCCGGCCCAACCCCCATCTCTTCTACGGCAAAGTTGTTGAACATTGCCTGTCAGACGCGGAAGCCAAAGTAGAGCACAAAGTTGGAGGCGGCAACGTAAACCATCATCCGCCGGTTTTCTTTCAACATGTCGCTCAAGCGTGAATCCTCATAAAGGGGGGCTCCCCGTCGGCAATCATGGCCAAGTCTAGCAGACCGTCTCCGCCATAGATCGAAGCCTCGCCTTCGGCTTCTCTTACATTGATACTCTGTGGAATGCCATCCTGTTCCATTTCCCCTATGCCATGACCCAAGTGACCGCCTTCGCATTCGCCATCCGGAGGACTTCTGCATTGGACAGGGGTCGAATCTCTTTCTCGATCAGGTGACCAGGGAAACCAGCGTGTCAGATTAGTTGCCTGAGCACCTCTTCCCGGTCAGGCTGGATGCGGTTGACCAGGCTAGATCCCTGCTGTGTGGCCTGACAAGGAGCTATGTATCAGTGTGCTGGCTGCGTCGTGGGCCTAGCTCCGTGTTGATGATGTACGCGGCGGGGTAGCGTATCATCAAAAAAGCGGAGTGTCAACATGGGCAGGCGGCCGTATTAGCCGTGCAAACCTTGTTCCATCCCCACTAGAACGCACAATAATCAAACTGGCCACACCATCCCACAGTTTTAAGCGCGTTTTAAGCGCCGATTTCTCCCGTCTATATGTCTACATAGGGGTGGGGGGGTGGTTTTGGCCGCTTAAAACGTGTCCGTTGGACAATTGTATATTCAAAAACAGGCCAAAATCGGGGTCTGGATGGGGTTTGGGGGAATGATGGTGGGGAAAATCGGTAGGAAAGCGATCAAAACGGGGGTTGTGCGGGAATTGGGGTGTGGCGAAAAGTCGCGCGCGGGGCAAAGGGGCTGTTCTTACCGGCAAGGCCTCGCAGCGGGCAAATCACAGGTCAGCGCGTCCGCTCTAGCGAATGTTTTGGCGGCTCCCACTTAGCCTTCTGTTTCTGTCGCTGATTGTCCTTCCTGACTGGCTGCTGGCAACGCATCTCATAGTAAACTTGTGGCTGCATTTGCCATCAACCCAGCGATGGGCGGCACAACCAAAGTGATGCTGTAGCGAACAAGGGCTGCCTTTGGATCAATTAGCGCCATCTCAACCGGCAGACGCGACACAGACCACAATGACCAAGCGGAGACAAAGCCGACAACCGCCCCCAGGCCAGCCCCTGCTCGATAGAAGGCAGCCACAAGGGGAAAGACCGCGTATGGCGCGCCAGGCACCAGCCCACCGACCACGCATGCAACAAGAACCCCCTTGACTCCAGCTTGGACACCCAACCAGCGGGAAATCAGTTCCGTGGGAACGAGTACCTGAACCAGCCCTGCTATCACAAAGCCCAACAGCAGTATAGGTAGGTTGCGCCACAACGTGCGCCCAGCAGCCAATAGTCCAGCGAGGGGCAAGTCACGCCCTCGCCAGAAGGCAATCACCAGAAGTATTACTGCGACGGAGGCCAGAATCAGCGTTGTTGTGTCCATTGACCTGTTCTCCTTGGGCTGTCGGTTCATTCTGCTCGCTCTCGTTCCTAACAAGGATGAGGATTATGGCACTCTTGATGGTTTTTCACATGGTCTATGACCGAGCTCCCAATATGGTCAGCCTAAGCGTCGATCCTCACGAGATGCTCTCAATGCCTGCATCCTCCGCGTCCAACTCCACCATCTCCCCCGTGACGGTGAAGATCACCCGCTCACAGATGTTGATCACCCTGTCCGACGTGCGTTCCAGATTGTGGGCCACCGACAAGAGGTATGCGGCCTGATCGATGGTGCCCGTATCTGCCATGACGATACTCAACAGTCCCCTGTAGACCTGACTGTAGAGGGCGTCCACCTCATCGTCCTCAGCGGAGATAGCCCGAGCCAGGGCCACGTCCCGTTGGACGAATGCCTCCAGCGCCCGATTGAGCATATTCCGCGTCTTCTCGGCCATGTCGGAGATCTTAGTCAGGGGCTTCAGGAGAGGCTCCTGGTCCGTCATAATAGCAGTCCTGGCAATCCCCTTGGCGTAGTCCCCAATCCGTTCCAGTTCAGTGATGATTTCCAGCACTCCTGCGAGGGTACGTAGGTCACTCGCCACAGGCTGCTGGGTAGCGATGAGGGCCAAGCAATCGGCCTCGATGGCGAAACGCTTCTCGTTGATTATCTGGTCCCCGGCAATTAACCGCCTCGCTCCCTCCAGGTCCCTCCGCTTGAGAATCTCCACCGATTCAATGAGGGCCTTCTCCACCATCCTGCCCACCACCAGCATGTCGTCCTGCAGCCGTTGCAGTTCCCGATCAAAGGTTTGTCGTAACATACGCTATCTCCCTATAGTCCTGTGCAGAAGGCGTGTAGTCCCAACCCCTGAGATAACCAAGCACCTTCTTTCGGATTCCCTCACGCACCGTCCTGAAAACGGCCAATCCCACTCTACCATGCACGTGCGGAGGAGTCAACATCCATACAACGTCAAGGGCCCCTTCCGTGTCCTAGTGAAAGGGGCTCTTCTTACCGGGATGTGGTCTTGGGGGGCAAGTCATAGCTTAGCGGGTCCGCTCCAGCGACAGACTGTGTGAAAACTCCCACTTGTGCCATAATAGGGACAGCATCGTAACGAGCTTGGCTAGGAGGCGGTATGGCAGGTTTCATCGAGGGTATCCATCGGAATCAGCGGATCATGTTTCCCGAATCGGTAGATGAGTACATCGGCGATGACAATCCGGTCCGTTTCATCGATGCATTCGTGGAGAGCCTGGATCTGGAGGCACTGGGCTTTGAACGTGCCG
>Ga0209979_1000119_pt1 | contig 128896 bp, 119 predicted proteins | sample AnhtaG_FD_183114 | JGI IMG/M metagenome (GOLD analysis project Ga0209979, IMG submission 183114) | Deep subsurface microbial communities from Anholt, Denmark to uncover new lineages of life (NeLLi) - Anholt_01485 metaG (SPAdes) (version 2) | ecosystem: Environmental > Aquatic > Marine >...
AACTTCTTCGCCAAACTCAAGCAATATCGCGCCATCGCCACCCGTTACGACAAGACTGCCACCAACTTCCTGGCCGCAATTCATCTCGCAGCTTCTGTCATCTGGCTGATTTGACGACACGCCCTAGATGGCGCCTTGAATTTTCGTAAGCGGGCGGAAAAAAGGCGGGACACTGTTTGAGCGCAGCGAGTTTGGCCCGCCTCCGCCCGGTTACGAAAATTCAAGGAGGGGGTCGCCATCTCGGGCGCGCCTTTCTTTGCTTACTTTCTTTGGCAAGACAAAGAAAGTGAGTCGGCCCCGGCAGGGGACGAAACAGCAGCAGACCACTAACAAAAAACCCCGGCAGAAGCCTACACAGCAAACAACCCCGTCACCCCGCCACCGGTTTCTTAGCCGCCAACAGCCCCTTCAACGCCCCAAGCCGATCCTTAGGCGACATGGCAGGCATGCTGTCCTCAGGAGTAGGCCCCGCATCCTCCCCAAGCTTCATCTCCGCGATGTAGCGAGAAGGCTCACACACCACCGTTTCCCGCGCCCGCTTGCGCTTCTTGCACCAGCTGATATGCAAGCTCCGCTGCGCCCGCGTAATCCCCACATACATCAACCGCCGTTCTTCCTCGATCTTCTCGTCGGTCAGGTCATCGTCTTCACGGCAGTGCGGCAGGATCCCCTCCTCCACGCCCACCAGGAACACGTGCGGATACTCCAGCCCCTTGCTCGCATGCAGGGTCGACAAGCGCACCGCATCCGGGTCCTCTTCCTTGCCTTCGAGCATGCTGATGAGCGCAATGGTCTGCGTCAGCTCCAGCAGGTTCTTGCCGGTGTCCGCCAGGCCATCGGCATTGTCGAAGTTGGTGGCGTCCTCGGCTTCGACGTTTTCGGGCTTGGTGCCCTTGCGCTTGAGCCACTCCAGAAACTCCAGCACGGTGGTCCACTTGTTCTGGGCCTGGCGCTCGTCGTAGGTGTCGTACAGATAGGCCTCGTAGTGGATGCCGCCCATCATCTCGTCGAGCAGCGTGCTGGCGGGCTCCTTGGCGGCGCGGTCCGACAGCCGCACGATGAACTCGCAGAACACCCGCAGCGGCTCCAGCTGGCGCGGTGCCAGCGACGCCTCGATGCCACCCATCATCGCCGCCTCGAACAGCGACACCTTGGCCTGCCCCGCGAATGACCCCAGCACCTCCAGCGTCGCATTGCCCACGCCGCGCTTGGGCGTGGTGATGGCGCGGATGAACGCAGGGTCGTCATCGGCGTTGGCGATCAGCCGCAAATACGCGCACAGGTCCTTGATCTCGGCCTTGTCGAAGAAGCTCTGGCCGCCCGACAGCACATACGGAATGCGCTCGCGGCGCAGGATCTGCTCGAACAGGCGCGCCTGGAAGTTGCCGCGATACAGGATCGCGTAATCCCGGAACTGCGCGCGGCGCTCGAACTTGTGCGCGGAGAGCTTGAAGACCACGCTCTCGGCCTCGTGCTCCTCGTCATTGGCGCCGCTCACGTTGATGGCGTCGCCCATGCCGTGCTCGCTCCACAGCGTCTTCTCGAACAGCTTCGGGTTCTGCGCGATCACCGCGTTGGCGGCGTTCAGGATGCGCACGGTGGAGCGGTAGTTCTGCTCCAGCTTGATCACCTTCAGGTTCGGGAAATCCGTCTGCAGCAGCTTGAGGTTGTCGAGCGTGGCGCCGCGCCAGCCGTAGATGGCCTGGTCGTCGTCGCCCACCGCCGTGAAGGCCGGCGCGCGCAGGTGCGAGCCGCCGGCCAGCAGCTTCAGCAGCTGGTACTGGCAGGCGTTGGTGTCTTGGTATTCGTCGACGAGGAAGTAGCGCAGGCGGTTCTGCCACTTCAGGCGCACCTCTTCATTGCGCGCGAACAGCTCGGCGGGAATGCGGATCAGGTCGTCGAAATCCACCGCCTGGTACGCATGCAGCGTGGCGACGTAGTTGCGGTAGACCAGCGCGGCCTGGTGGTCGTCGACGTTGTTGTTGGCCAGCGCCTCGGCAATGGCGGCTTCCGGATCGACCAGGCCGTTCTTCCACAAAGAGATCGTGCTCTGCACGCGGCGGATCAGTTGCTTGTCGGTGGTCGCCAACTGCTCTTGGATCATCCCGAAGCAGTCATCCGAATCCATGATCGAGAAGCGCGGCTTCAGGCCCACGTGCTCGGCCTCGGCGCGCAGGATCTGCACGCCCAGCGAGTGGAAAGTACACACCGTCAGCTGCTTGATCGGGATGCGCTTGCCGTCTTCGCGCGTCTTGCCGTCCATCAGCTTGGCCACGCGCTCCTGCATCTCCTTGGCCGCCTTATTGGTAAATGTGACGGCGGCGATGTGACGCGGCTCGAACCCCTTGTCGAGGATCAGGTGCGCGATCTTTTGCGTGATCACACGGGTCTTGCCGGAGCCGGCCCCGGCCAGCACCAGGCACGGGCCGTCGAGGTAGTGCACACCTTCGGATTGGGCAGCATTGAGCCCGTGGGCGAGACCGGAAGACATGGGGGCAAGCAGGCGGGAATGTACGGCGGACGGCGATGGTAGCACGGGCCTGCGGCCGGGCCTGGACGGTGCGCGGCGTGCATCGCGGGCGTGAATCCGGTGCACGTTGGCGGCGCGGGAAATAGGAGTTTTCTCATTCTGAAAACACCTAGGGAATTCCAGAATGAAGTCATGGAAAGGCACAACAAAGTGTCACGACAAACCGACCAACGACATTCTGGAGTTCATCATGGCCCGCATCCAATCCACCCAATCAACAACGCTCACGCGCTACCCGCGCCTTGCCGCGCGAACTGCGCTGGCCTTGAGCGCATTCAGCCTGACAGCAATCGCCCACGCAGCCGGCACGGAAATCGGCACCTGCGCGTCAGCCCCTGACATCACCAACATTGCAATCAACGGAACCAACTCGCGATACTGCACGGACGCCGGAGGCACTAGTTCCATTGCGATCGGCGCATCCGGTAAAGCCAGTGGCGCCGGTACCGGAACGTCGGCCAGCGGCATGACCGCCGGAAACTATAACCAGACTGCAATGGGCGTGGGTGCAGCAGCAACTGCCCGCTCCGCAACAGCCCTCGGCGCAGTCGCGACGGCCAGCGGCATTGGCTCGGCCGCTCTTGGTGCAAGTGCAACTGCCAGCGCGAATTCGGCCACCGCACTTGGTGAAGCGACCGTCGCCTCGGGTGCAGCCGCGACCGCTGTCGGCGCCTTGTCCAAAGCGACCGCTGACGACGCCACGGCCCTCGGCCGCAATGCCCAAGCAACGCAGAGTGGCTCGGTTGCGCTCGGTGCCAACTCGGTCGCGGATCGAGCCAACGCCATCTCGGTCGGCTCGGCCACGCTGCAACGCCAGATCACCAACGTCGCCGCCGGCGCGCAGGACACGGACGCGGTCAATTTCAGCCAGCTGAAAACCGCCTACCAGAACATGGCGGACACGCTGGGCGGCGGCGCAGGCTTCAACAACGGCGTCTGGACCCCGCCCTCCTACGCGTTCATCAACGGCAACAACTACAACAACGTGGGCGATGCGTTGAAGAACCTGGATGGCCGCGTCAATACGCTGGAGCAAAGCGGCGGCGGCAGCGGCACGCAAAACAACGGCATGTTTGACGGCAAGGGCAACGGCAGCGGCGCCAAAACGGACGCCGCAGCCAACGGCAACAACACGACGTCTGCCGGGCCGAACTCGGTCGCCAACGGTGACAACTCGACGGCCGTCGGTTCCAACGCGCAGGCCAACGCCGACAACAGCGTTGCGCTCGGCAAGGATTCGGTGGCCGACCGCCAAAGCACGGTGTCCGTCGGCGCCATTGGCAACGAACGCCAGATCGCCAACGTGATGGACGGCACCGCCGATACCGATGCGGCCAACATGCGGCAGCTCAACACGGCCGTGCGCGAGGGCAACGCGCAAACGCTGAAGCAGGCCAACGACTACACCGACCAGCGCTTTGCCGACACGAACCGCGCCATCCACGATGTGGCCCGCAAAGCCTACGCCGGCGTGGCCGCAGCCATGGCGATGCCGAACATGACGCCGTCCGGGCCGGGCAAGACCGTTGTGGCTGGCGGTGTCGCCAACTACGCGGGCGGCAGCGCCGTCGGCGTGGGCGTCACGCACCGCGCGCGCAACAGCCGCTGGATGGTCAACGTGGCCGCCTCCGTCACCTCCACGGGCGATGTGGGTAGCCGTGTGCAGGCCGGCTGCGAGTTCTGAGCGCCGCCTGTGCCCTCCTGAATTTCCTCCGTCGATAGGTTGTTTGCCGGCCCACGGGTCGGCATTTTTTTTTGGTGCCTCCGGAGAGGCCGCAGGAATTCCGCCCGTGCTTTAGGAGGTTTCTGATTTTCTTTGATTTATCAAAACGCCATTATCTAAACAAGAAGGCACGAAACATTTTTTTAATTCTCTCCACACTAGCGCCCGCGCAAAAAGAAACAAAAAAATCATCGCGCAACGTTTTCAACTTCTCCAATCAGGCATCGACATGAACAAGGCATATCGGATTATTCGCAACAAGGCGACCGGGCTGTGGACGGTGGCGTCGGAAATTGCACGCGGCAAGGGCGCGAGCCGCGCCACAAACAATCTCAGCCCTTTGCCGGGGCTGGCCGCGCTGGCAGGGGTGGCCGTCGTGCTGGGCGGGATTTCATCGCCTGGCTTCGCAGCCACCAATATCAGCAACGTCAGCGTTCAGGATACGGGTGCGTGCATTAACTCCGATGCCGGCTTTACGCCATCCAACGGCGCGAAGGCCGAGTCGGGGGCTGGCTCCATTGCCATTGGCGACTGCAGCTACGCGGCCAAAGAATCCGCTACCGCCATGGGGAAGAACACGGTCGCTAACGCCACTTACAGCACGGCCCTCGGCGAGCACACCACGGCAGCCGCCGAGCGCAGTGTCGCCGTTGGCAGCTGCGGCACCTCCGCCACCGGCGTGCGCAGCACGGCACTCGGCTCGGGTGCGCTCGCCTCTGCAACGGATGCCCTGGCGGTCGGTGCGGGTGCGCGCAGCAGCGCCGCCGGTGCCGCGGCCCTGGGCGCCAACGCTGTCGCCGACCGCGGCGCCATCACCGCCACCGCCAACCCGCTCGCTTACGGCACCAGCACGGTCACCACCACGCAGGGCGCGGCGTCGGTCGGCTCGTCGACGGCGCAGCGTCAGATCATCAACGTGGCCGCAGGCACGGCAGATACGGACGCGGCCAACGTCGGCCAGGTCAAGAACGTGAAGGCGGTGGTGGATGCCAATGCCACGGCCACGGCCACTGCGCTGGGCGGCGGCTCGACCGTCGGCACCGACGGCAAGATCACTGCGCCGAGCTACGTGCTCAACAACAAGGCCAACACGTTCACCAACGTGGGTGACGCGCTGGGCAACCTGGATACGCGCGTAACGGCCAATAACACCAGCATCACGGCACTGAGCAACGGTACGGCCGGCCTCGTGCGGCAGGCCAACAACACGGCCTCCATTACGATCGGCGCGGCCAACGCCGGTGATACGGTCAACATCATGGGCACGGCAGCCACTGGCGGCGCGCGCATCACGCGCAAGCTGACCGGCGTGACCGCCGGCACGGTGTCCGATAGCAGCTCGGACGCCATCAACGGCGCGCAATTGCATGCGACGGCCGACTCGATCGCCACCGCGCTGGGCGGCGGCGCTGCCGTGGCCAACGACGGCACCATCACGCAGCCGACCTACGATTTCGGCAGCGGCCGCACGTTCAACGACGTCGGCTCGGCGCTCGGCAACCTGAACACCCGCACCGGCACACTGGAAGCCACGACCGTGCAGTACGACAGCGCCAGCAAGAACGCGCTGACGCTGAACAACGGCGGCACCGCCGTGCAGGTCAAGAACGTCGCCGATGGCACCGCCGACACCGACGCGGCCAACGTGGGCCAGGTGAACAAGATCCAGACCACGGCCGATGCCGCCAAGTCCGCTGCCGACGCCAACACGACGGCCATCAACGCCGCCAACACGTTGGCCACCAACAACACCGCTGCTACGGCCAAGGCGCTGGGCACCACTGTGGGCGACGATGGCAAGATCGCCGCGCCCAGCTATACGGTGGGCGGTGAAGCGTTCGATAACGTGCGCGGCGCCCTGGGCAACCTGGATACGCGTACGAAGACCAACACCAGCGACATCGCCTCGCTCAAGTCCGACATCAACGCCGGCGCGACCGGCCTGGTGCGGCAGGATGCGACCACCAAGAACCTGACTATCGGCAAGGATGTTGCCGGTACGGAGATCAGCGTCGCGGGCAAGGATGCCGACGGCAAGGCCGTCAACCGCAAGCTGACCGGCCTGGCCGATGGCTCGCTGACGGACGACAGCACCGACGCCGTCACCGGCAAGCAACTGAAGACGACCAACGACAGCGTGACGACCCTCGATGGCAACGTCACCAAGCTCGATGGCCGCATGACCACAGCTGAAAGCAACATCAAGACCAACACCAGCGACATCACCCAGCTCAAGTCCGACATCAGCTCCGGCACGACTGGTCTGGTGCAGCAAGACGCGACCACCAAGAACCTGACCATCGGCAAGGAAGTCGCGGGCACGGAAATCAGCGTGGCGGGCAAGGATGCTAACGGCAAGGCCATCAACCGCAAGCTGACCGGCTTGGCGGATGCGGACCTGACCGACACCAGCACCGACGCCGTCACCGGCAGGCAACTGAAGACGACCAACGACAACGTGACCGCACTCGACAGCAGCGTCACCAAGCTCGATGGCCGCGTGACGACTGCCGAAGGCAACATCAAGACCAACACCGACAACATCGCCCAGTTGAAGACGGACATCGATTCCGGCGCAACCGGCCTGGTGCAGCAGGACGCGACCACCAAGAACTTGACCATCGGCAAGGATGTCGCGGGCACTGAGATCAGCGTCGCTGGCAAGGATGCCGACGGCAAGGCCATCAACCGCAAGCTGACGGGCGTATCCGATGGGTCGGCCGATGCCGACGCGGCCAACTACGGTCAGGTCAAGGCCGTGGACCAGCGCGTCACAACCCTGAGCGCGAGCGCGGTGCGGTACGACAGCGACGCCAAGACCTCGATCACGCTGAACAGCGGCGGCAAGGCTGTGCAGATCAAGAACGTCGCCGACGGCACGGATGACACCGATGCCGCCAATGTCAAGCAGGTCAAGGACGTTGAAGGCAAGATCGGCACGCTCACTGCCAACGCCGTGCAGTACGACGATGCGGACAAGACGTCGGTCACGCTGAACAAGGGTGGCTCGGCGGTGCAGGTCAAGAACGTGGCCGATGGCACGGAGGATTCCGATGCAGCTAACGTCAAGCAGGTCAAGCAGATTGCCAACCAGATCGACAGCACGTTGAGCACGGCTACCGAGAACGTCGCGGCGGCGCTGGGTGGAGGCGCTTCCTTCACCAACGGCGTCTGGATGGCCCCGACGTATGCGTTCTCCGATGGCCAGATCGCGAAGAACGTAGGTGAGGCGTTCTCATACTTGGACACGCGTGTGAACAAGCTTGAGACGGGCGGCAGCAGTCAGGCCAGCGCCATGTTCAACGGCAATGGCAGCGGCAGCGGCAGCAAGGAAGCCGCCCAGGCGACCGGCACGTACGCCACGGCTTCCGGCGCCAACGCGGTTGCCAGCGGCAGCAACGCCACGGCAACGGGCGCCAACGCTGTCGCCTCGGCGGACAACAGCGTCGCGCTGGGCGCCAACTCGGTGGCCGACCGGGCCAACACCGTGTCGGTCGGTTCGCAAGCGCAGCAGCGCGCCATCACCAACGTCATGGCGGGCACGCAGGACACCGATGCGGTCAACGTGCAACAGCTCAACGGCGTGAAGTCGCAGGTGGCGGGCATCCAGCAAAGCGTTGATACCCTGCAGAACCAGGTCAACCAGCGTTTCGACCAGATGGACAACCGCATGAACCGCCTCGGCGCGATGAACGCGGCCATGTCGACGATGGTGGCCAGTGCGGCAGGCCTGCAGACCGACAACCGCATGGCGGTCGGCACTGGCCTGTATCGCGGCCAAACCGCGCTGGCAATCGGTTACCAGCGCAAGGTGGGCTCGCGCGCCACCGTGACGATTGGTGGCTCGACTGCCGGCGGCACGGAGTACAACGTGGGCGTGGGCGCGGGCTACGGTTGGTAAGTGGCTGAGTTGCTGAAGTAGCGGTACTGGGGCGCATTGGCTTTGGCTGGTGCGCCCTTTTTGTTTTGTTGTTGGTGGTCTGCTGCTGTTTCGTCCCCTGCCGGGGCCGACTCACTTTCTTTGTCTTGCCAAAGAAAGTAAGCAAAGAAAGGCGCGCCCGAGATGGCGAAAGCCTCCTTGAATTTCTGTTGCGGGGAGGGAGGGGAGGCAAACTCGCTGCGCTCAGACAGCCTCCCCTCTTTTTCCTCCCCGCAACAGAAATTCAAGGCGCCATCTAGGGCAGGCACGGCCAAACTGTCGGTGTGCTGGCGGTGTCGCTTTGCGCATTCGTTTGCACCCCTCGCTTTACTTTCGGGCGTTACACGGCTTACGCCCGGTTACACGACAACCGTAAGCTCCTGGCCGATACGCGCCGTTATAGGCAGGACAGCGGCTGAATCGGTCAGCCGCTCAACCGAGGGGAGCGTTTCATGAACCGCATCGTCAAAGTCCTGGCTGTTACCGCCGTCGCCCTGTCCGCCACCACCGGCGCTTTCGCGCAAACGCAGTGGCAGAAGGATCACCCGCGCCGCGCAGAAGTGAACCATCGCCTGGCCAACCAGAACAAGCGCATCCACAACGAGGTGAAGGAAGGCGAGATGTCCAAGGGCCAAGCTGCGAGGCTGCACAAGGAAGACCGTCAGATCCGCCAGGAAGAACGCGACATGGCTTCCCAGAACGGTGGCCACATCACCAAGCAAGAACAGCGCACCCTGAACCAGCAGGAAAACAAGGTCAGCCGCCAGATCGGCAACTAAGCAACCAAGCTTCCTGACCGCGGCGTCCGCAAGGCGCCAGACGGGCCGGCAAGCGGCCACACCCCCGGGCAATGGCACCAAGGCCAGTGTCCCGACGGTGTGGCCGTTTTCCTTGGCCGTGTCTTTTTGTCTTTGGACGTTGAGCCTAGATGGCGCCTTGAATTTCTGTTGCGGGGAGGAAAAAGAGAGCGGGCCTGTCTGAGCGCAGCGAGTTTGCCCGCTCTCCCTCCCTGCGACAGAAATTCAAGGAGGGGGTCGCCATCTCGGCGCGCCTTTCTTTTGCTTACTTTTCTTTGGCAAGACAAAGAAAAGTGAGTCGGCCCCGGCAGGGGGCGAAAGGGAGGTGGACCACCAACACCAAAATCCACCCCAATAAAACCAAACCTGCCCCCACCCCTCCACCCCAATTGACAATCCCTCCCCCCTTCCGTAAATTCCGCCCATCCATCCGGGAGAGCGCGCCAGTCACATCCGACATGACGCCGCCGAAGGGGTAGCACCCGAAAACTCTCAGGCATCCAGGACCGGACGGATCGGCCGAATATGCATTCGACCGCACTCTGGAGAGCGGCGCCGCGAGACCACCGCGGGCGCCCACCGAAGGGGCTCACGAACCGGCGCGCACCGCTATGCGCACCGCTTCGCAATCTCTCAGGTACCAAGGACAGAGGGGCCATCTGCACAGCTTGACCATCTTCATGGCGTCACCATGAGGCATCAGGCTGCGCAGGTGGCCTTTTTGCTTTTCTGGTTCCGAACAATGCGCCGCGCCCCGCCACAGGGCCGCTCCTGCCGAGAGATTCCATGACGCTCCAACACACGCCGCTCAACGCCATCCACCGCGCCCTGGGCGCCCGCATGGTCGACTTTGGCGGCTGGGACATGCCGGTCAACTACGGCTCCCAGATCGAAGAACACCATGCCGTGCGCCAGGACGCGGGCGTCTTCGACGTCTCGCACATGTGCGTGGTCGACCTCACCGGCGCGCGTGTGCGCGATTTCCTGCGCGGGCTGCTGGCCAACAACGTCGACAAGCTGCAGACCCCGGGCAAGGCGCTCTACACCTGCATGCTCAACCCCAAGGGCGGCGTGATCGACGACCTGATCGTCTACTTCTTCCGTGAAGACTGGTTCCGCCTGGTCGTCAACGCCGGCACCGCGCCGACCGACCTGGAGTGGATCGTCGCGCAAAATGCCGCCGCCGGCACCGGCGTGACCATCACCCCGCGCCGCTCTGACAACAACGCCGGCGATGAACCGCTCGGCATCCTGGCCGTGCAAGGCCCGAACGCCCGCGCCAAGACCTACGCCGCGCTGCCCGGCACGCAGGCCGTGGGCGAGGCACTCAAGCCGTTCAACGCCGGCTTCGTCGCTGTGGACGGCGTGGGCGAGATCATGGTCGCGCGCACCGGCTACACCGGTGAAGACGGCTTCGAGCTGGTGGTGCCCGCCGCGCAGATCGCCGGCGTGTGGGAACGCCTGCTGCAAGCCGGCGTGCGCCCGGCCGGCCTCGGCGCGCGCGATACGCTGCGCCTGGAAGCCGGCATGAACCTCTATGGCCAGGACATGGACGAGCACGTCTCGCCGCTGGACGCGGGCCTGGCCTGGACGGTCGACCTGCAGAGCGAACGCGACTTCACCGGCAAGGCGGTGCTCGCCGCCAACGGCCAGCGCGACCAGTTCATCGGCCTGATCCTGCGCGACAAGGGCGGCGTGCTGCGCGCCCACCAGAAAGTCATCACCGCTGCTGGTGACGGTGAAATCACCAGCGGCACCTTCAGCCCGAGCCTGTCGCAGTCGATCGCGCTGGCCCGCCTGCCCAAGAGCGTGGCCATCGGCACTGACGTGCAGGTCGAGATCCGCGACCGCAAGTTGACCGCGACTGTGGTTAAACTGCCGTTCGTGCGCAATGGCAAGGCGCTGGTCAGCTAGTCCCTGGCAACCGAATCCCCCAATCTGAATTCATTCCTATCTTCCGGAGAACCCTTCATGAGCAACATCCCCGCCGACCTGAAGTACACCGAACACGATGAGTGGATCCGCGTCGAAGCCGACGGCACGCTGACCATCGGCATCACCGACTTCGCGCAAGACGCGCTGGGCGATATCGTCTTCCTGGACCTGCCGGAAGCCGGCCGCGAGGTCAAGCAGGGCGACGCGATTGCCGTGGTCGAGTCGGTCAAGGCCGCCTCCGACATCTACGCGCCGGTCGCGGGTGAGATCGTCGCCAACAACGCCGACGCCTCGGGTGCGCCCGAGTCCGTCAACGCCGACGCCTACGCCGCGTGGCTGTTCAAGATCAAGCCGGCCAACGTGGACGACGTGAACGCCCTGCTGTCGGCCGAGCAGTACACCGCCAAGATCGGCTAAGCCGTACCCCCTCCAGCCGGTGCGCCTGACCTGCGCACCGGCTTGACCGTTTTCTGAGCCCTTGCCATGAACGCTCCGCACCCCGCTTCCTCGTCGTCGGCTTTCGCCGCCGAACGCCCCACGCTAGCTGAACTGGAGGCGCGCGACGCCTTCGCCGCCCGCCACATCGGCCCCTCGGCTGAAGAGCAGACCGCGATGCTCGGCACGCTCGGCTATGCCAGCCGCGCCGCGCTGATCGACGCCGTGATCCCGCCCGCCATCCGCCGCCAGGACGGCATGCCGCTGGGCGAATTCACGCAGCCGCTGACGGAAGAAGCGGCGCTGGCCAAGCTGCGCGGCATCGCCGGGCAGAACCGCGTGGCCAAGAGCCTGATCGGCCAGGGCTATTACGGCACGCACACGCCGGGCGTGATCCTGCGCAACATCCTCGAGAACCCCGCCTGGTACACGGCCTATACGCCGTACCAGCCGGAAATCTCGCAGGGCCGCCTGGAAGCGATGCTGAACTTCCAGCAGATGGTGATCGACCTGACGGCGATGGACATCGCCAACGCGTCGATGCTGGACGAAGCCACCGCCGCCGCCGAAGCGATGACGCTGCTGCAGCGCGTGGGCAAGCACCAATCGAACGTGTTCTTCGTGGCTGACGACGTGCTGCCGCAGACGCTGGAAGTCGTGCGCACGCGCGCCGAGCCGATCGGCGCGAACGTGGTCACCGGCCCCGCCGCTGATGCCGCCAAGCACAACGCCTTCGGCGTGCTGCTGCAATACCCCGGCGCCAACGGTGCGCTGCTGGGGGATCTGAATACCTACCAGGCCCTGACCGACGCCGTGCACGCTGCCGGTGGTCTGGTCGTGGCTGCCGCTGACCTGCTGGCCCTCACGCTGCTGGCCGCCCCGGGCGAATGGGGCGCCGACGTGGTGATCGGCAACACGCAGCGCTTTGGCGTGCCGTTCGGCTTTGGCGGCCCGCACGCCGGCTACATGGCTGTGCGTGATGCGTTCAAGCGCTCGATGCCGGGCCGCCTTGTCGGCGTCACGGTCGATGCGCAGGGCAACCCGGCCTACCGCCTCGCACTGCAGACGCGCGAGCAGCACATCCGCCGCGAGAAGGCCACCTCGAACATCTGTACCGCGCAGGTGCTGCTGGGCGTGATGGCGTCGATGTATGCCGTCTACCACGGCCCACAGGGCCTCAAGCGCATCGCCCAGCGCGTGCACCGTCTGACCGCCACGCTGGCCGCCGGCCTGCGCGCGGTCGGCTACACGCTCGAAGCCGACGCCTTCTTCGACACGCTGACGGTCGCCACCGGCCCGCGCACGGCCAACCTGCACGTCGCCGTGCAAGCGCACGGCATCAACCTGCGCCAGATCGATGATGCCCGCCTGGGCATCTCGCTGGACGAAACCACCACGCGCGCCGATGTGGCCGCGCTGTGGGAAATCTTCGCGCACGCCGCCCACGCTGCCGCACCGGATTTCGACAAGGTGGAAGCCAGCGTGGCCGATGCGTTCCCGGCGTCGCTCGTGCGCCAGAGCGCGTACCTGACGCACCCGGTCTTCAACGCGCACCATTCCGAGCACGAAATGCTGCGCTACCTGCGCAGCCTGGCGGACAAGGACCTGGCGCTGGACCGCACCATGATCCCGCTGGGCTCGTGCACGATGAAGCTCAACGCCACCGCCGAGATGCTGCCGGTGACGTGGCCCGAGTTCTCGAACATCCACCCGTTCGCGCCGGCCGACCAGACCGTGGGCTACCGCGAGATGATCGACCAGCTCGAGCAGATGCTGTGCGCCGCCACCGGTTATGCGGCGGTCAGCCTGCAGCCGAACGCCGGCTCGCAGGGCGAATACGCCGGTCTGCTGATCATCCACGCCTACCACGCCAGCCGCGGCGAGGCTCACCGCAACGTGTGCCTGATCCCGTCGTCGGCGCATGGCACCAACCCGGCCTCGGCGCAGATGGCCGGCATGCAGGTTGTCGTCGTCGCGTGCGATGAGCGCGGCAACGTCGATCTGGCCGACCTGGAGAAGAAGGCCGCCGAGCACAGCAAGAACCTCGCGGCCATCATGATCACCTACCCGTCCACGCACGGCGTGTTCGAGGAAGGCGTCAAGCGCGTGTGCGAGATCGTGCACAGCCACGGCGGCCAGGTGTACGTGGACGGCGCCAACATGAACGCCATGGTCGGCACGGCAGCGCCGGGCCACTTCGGCGGCGACGTCTCGCACCTGAACCTGCACAAGACGTTCTGCATTCCGCACGGCGGTGGCGGCCCGGGCGTGGGCCCGGTGGCGGTGGGCGCGCACCTCGCGCCGTTCCTGCCCGGCCGCTCGGCCTCGGGCGAAGACGCGAGCAAGAACATCGGCGCCGTCTCGGCCGCGCCGTTCGGCTCGGCCTCGATCCTGCCGATCTCATGGATGTACATCGCCATGATGGGCGCGACCGGCCTCACCGCCGCCACCGAGACGGCCATCCTGTCGGCCAACTACGTGGCCAAGCGCCTGTCGCCGTACTACCCGGTGCTGTACACGGGCGCGCACGACCTGGTGGCGCACGAGTGCATTCTCGACATCCGCCCGCTGCAGAAGGAATCGGGCATCAGCAACGAAGACATCGCCAAGCGCCTGATGGACTTCGGCTTCCACGCGCCGACGATGAGCTTCCCGGTGCCGGGCACGCTGATGATCGAGCCGACCGAGAGCGAGCCGAAGGTGGAACTCGACCGCTTCATCGACGCGATGATCGCCATCCGTGGCGAAGTCGACAAGGTGGTCTCGGGCGAGTTCGACCGTGAAGACAACCCGCTCAAGCACGCCCCGCACACCGCGCAGGTGGTGATGGCCGACGGCTGGTCGCACAAGTACTCGCGCGAGCAGGCCGCCTACCCGGTGGCATCGCTGCGCAAGCAGAAGTACTGGCCGCCGGTCGGCCGTGCGGACAACGTCTACGGCGACCGCAACCTGTTCTGCGCCTGCGTGCCGATGAGCGAGTACGCGCAAGACTGATGGGCCTCATGTGACGCGGTGGTGGAGCGCCCCGCTCTGCCGCCGCGTCACATACGTAACCGGGCAGGATCGTCGCAACTCGCGCTGTAACGAGTTATCACAACCCACGCTCTCGGGCACCTCGCCGTCTAAGGTGACTGCATTTCACGCACCCGAAGAGGACCCGCCATGCCGATGCTCCACCGCGCCCCGATCGTCCAACTGTTGGCTTGTGCCGCCGCCCTGGCGGCGTGCAGCGCCTGCACACCCACGCAGGCGGGCGCGGCCTCGGCCGTGTATGCCGGTGCGCACACCCCGGCCGGCCCCGCGCGCGACTGGTGCAGTGTTTCGCCCGCCGAATCTGGTGATCCTGCCGCCGTCAAGCTGATCGCCCGCGCCACGCAACGCCTGGTGCAGACGCCGCACCCGCTGCCGCGCCTGCACACCGAGGGCACGCTGCCGCATCAGGGTATCTACGACGAATCCGTCAACGCGCAGCGCGACTTCCCGCTCATGCGCGACGCCGCGCTGGCCTGGCGCCTCACGGGCGACAAGCGCTTCGCCGAGCAGGTCGACACCTTCCTGCACGCGTGGGTCGGCACCTACGTGCCGAGCTTCAACCCGATCGACGAGACCAAGTTCGATGCGCTGATCCAGGCCTACACGCTGGCGCGCGACGGCCTCACGCCCAGCACGCGCGATGAGGCACAGCGTTTCCTGCGCACGCTGGCCGAGGGCTACATCGCCCGCACGGATGGTGCCAAGCGGCCGCTCTCCACCACCTGGATCAACAACTGGCAGAGCCACCGCATCAAGATCATGGCGATGGCATCCGCCGCGCTCGGTGACCGCGCGCTGATCGCGCAAACGCACCGCCTGTTCCTGCAGCAACTTGCCAACAACGTGCGTCCGGACGGCTCGGTGGAAGACTTTGAAGACCGCGACGCGCTGCATTACGTGGTCTACGACCTGGAACCGCTGACGATGGCCGCGATTGCCGTGCAGCCGTTCAGCCAGAACTGGCTGAACGCCCGCACACCGAACGGCGCGTCACTCTCCGCCGCCATCGACTGGCTCACGCCATACGCCGACGGCAGCCGCACCCACGAGGAATACGTCCACTCGCACGTGCCCTTCGACAAGACCCGCAAGGATGCTGGCCTGCCCGGCTACTCCGGCCCGTGGGAGCCGAAGGGCGCTGGCACGCTGTACTGGCAGGCCGCGCGACTGGACCCGAATTACCGCCCGCTGGCCGAACGGCTGGCCGCCACCGCGCCCGATTGGCTGGCGCTGTGCGCGGCCCGCTGATCGGCGCATCATTGAACTAGACAGCGGGCACGAACCAACCCGGCGTGGGCAGCCAAAAGCTCACCCACGCCACAACGCCCCCGGAGCCTGAACCCCATGGCTGTTTCTGTTTTCGACCTCTTCAAGATCGGCATCGGCCCGTCCAGCTCGCACACGGTCGGCCCGATGCGCGCCGCGCTGATGTTCGCCTCCGGCCTCGAAGCCGACGGGCTGCTGCCCCAAGTCGCCAGCGTGCGTGTGGAGCTGTACGGCTCGCTCGGTGCCACCGGCAAGGGCCACGGCACCGACCGTGGCGTCATCCTCGGCCTGATGGGCGAGGCGCCCGACACCATCGACCCCGACACCATCGAGACCAAACTGGCCGCGCTGCGCGCGTCGCAATCGCTGTCGCTGCTGGGGCGTCATGCGGTGCGCTTTACCGAGAAGGAGCACATCGCCTTCTACCGCCGCGAGGCGATGGCCGAGCACCCCAACGGGATGAAGTTCCACGCCTTCGACGCGGCCGGCGAGCGGTTGCGCGAGGCGCGCTACCTGTCGGTGGGCGGCGGTTTTGTCGTCACGGCGGGTGCGCCGAACACGCAAGTGCTCTCCGCGCACGACCAGTTGCCCCATCCGTTCCGCAGCGGCCGCGACCTGCTGACGATGTGTGCGGCGACCGGCAAGTCCATCGCCCGCCTGATGCTGGAGAACGAGCTGACCTGGCGCAGCGAAGCCGAGGTGCGCAGCGGCTTGCTGAACATCTGGCACGTGATGCAGGCGTGTGTGGCGCGCGGCTGCCGCACTGAGGGGGAATTGCCCGGCCCGTTCCATGTGCGCCGTCGCGCTGCCGAGCTGTATGCACGGCTGACCGGCCAGGCAGAACGCACGCTGTCCGACCCGCTGTCGGTGATCGACTGGGTGAACCTGTATGCGATTGCGGTGAATGAAGAGAACGCTGCGGGCGGACGGGTCGTCACGGCGCCGACCAACGGCGCGGCGGGCATCATCCCCGCGGTGCTGCACTACTACGACCGCTTCGTGCCCGGTGCGAATGACAACGGCGTGGTGGATTTCCTGCTGACCGCTGGCGCGATCGGCATGCTGTACAAGATGAATGCGTCCATCTCCGGGGCTGAAGTCGGTTGCCAGGGCGAGGTGGGGGTCGCGTGTTCGATGGCGGCGGGTGCGCTTGCTGCCGTGCTTGGCGGTACGGCGCCGCAGGTCGAGAACGCTGCCGAGATCGGCATGGAGCACAACCTTGGTTTGACGTGCGACCCGGTGGGCGGGCTGGTGCAGATTCCTTGTATTGAGCGTAATGCGATGGCCTCTGTGAAGGCGGTGAATGCGGCGCGCATGGCGCTGCGTGGCGATGGCACGCACTATGTGTCGCTCGACTCCGTCATCAAGACGATGCGGGAGACGGGGGCGGATATGAAGACCAAATATAAGGAGACGGCGCGCGGGGGGTTGGCGGTGAATATTGTGGAGTGCTGAGTTTGGTTTGTTTTGGCCCCGGTGGTGCATCCCCTGTTTCATCCCCTGCCGGGGCTGACTCACTTTCTTTGTCTTGCCAAAGAAAGTAAGCAAAGAAAGGCGCGCCCGATGCGGCGACCCCTTCCTTGAATTTCTGTCGCAAGGCGGGGAAGGGGAAAACTCGCTTCGCTCAGACAGTTCCCCTTCCTTTTTCCTCCTTGCAACAGAAATTCAAGGCGCCGCATAGGGCAGGGGCAAAACACACCGTCTGTGCGCATGTCCGGTCGACAAAGCCAACCTCTCTAGGGGTTGGCTTTTTTTCTTTGCGCGCCGCACGCAGGCACTTGGCCACAGGGCAAGCGCAGAGCAAACCCGCTGACAAGCCATAGCGCCATCGCCGACCACTCGACGGTTTGGCTTTTGTCCTTTGACGTTCTGCCTAGATGGCGCCTTGGATTTTTGTTGCGGGGAGGAAAAAGAGAGGAGGCTGTCTGAGCGCAGCGAGTTTGCCTCCTCTCCCTCCCCGCAACAAAAATCCAAGGAGGCTTTCGCCATCTCGGCGCGCCTTTCTTTTGCTTACTTTTCTTTGGCAAGGCAAAGAAAAGTGAGTCGGCCTCGGCAGGGGGCGAAAGGGGGGCAGACCACCAAGGCTCAAACAACCAGCGTTCTCCTACCGCCAACACCCACCCCCGCCTCCTATAATCCCCGCCAATTCAAGCAACCAGGAGGCCCGCAGGATGCATCCAGCCCATCCCCTACGCCAGATCCCCCAAACCACCCTCCCCGAACTCACCCTGCGCGGCATGCTGCTCGGCGCCGTCATCACGGTGCTGTTCACCGCGTCCAACGTGTACCTCGGCCTGAAGGTCGGCCTGACCTTCTCGTCGGCGATTCCGGCGGCGGTCATCTCGATGGCGGTGCTGCGCATGATCGGCGGCGGCAACATCCTCGAGAACAACATGGTGCAGACGCAGGCCTCGGCGGCGGGCACGCTGTCGTCGATCATCTTCATCCTGCCGGGGCTGGTGATGATCGGGCACTGGCAAGGCTTTCCGTTCTGGGAAACGTTTGGGGTGTGCGCGGCGGGCGGCATGCTGGGCGTGGTGTTCACGATTCCGCTGCGCCACGCGATGGTGGTGCAGAGCGACCTGCCGTATCCGGAAGGCGTGGCGGCAGCCGAGATCCTGCGTGTGGGCAGCGCGCACGACGCCACCACCGACGGCGATCCGCTGCCCGCCGCGACCGGCATGCGCGACATCGCCACCGGGGGCATCGTGGCGGCAGTGGTGGCGTTTGCCACCGGTGGCCTGCGCGTGCTGAGCGAGGGCGCGAGCCTGTGGCTGTCGGCCGGGGCGGCGGTGGTGCGCCTGCCGCTGGGCTTCTCCACCGCGCTGCTCGGCGCGGGCTATCTGATTGGCATTGCAGCCGGCCTGGCGATGCTGGTCGGGTTGGTGATCGCCTGGGGCGTGGCGGTGCCCTACCTCACGTCGATCACACCGATGCCCGAGGGCAAGACCCTCGCGGCGTTCGGCGGCGAGGTGTGGCGCACGCAGGTGCGCTTCATCGGCGCGGGCGTGATCGCAGTGGCGGCGGTGTGGACGCTGGCCACGCTGATCGGCCCGGTGGTGCGCGGCGTCCGGCATTCATTCGGCGCGATGGGCAACGGCCCCGACGCCACGCAGCGCACCGAGCAGGACATGTCGCCGCGCTGGATCGGCCTCGTCACGCTGGCCATGGTGGTGCTGCTGGTCGTGGTGTTCGGCAGCTTCCTGGCATCCGAACCGCTGAGTGCGGCGGCGCGCTGGCGCCTGGTTGGCGTGGCGGTGGTGTTTGCTGTGGTGTTCGGCTTCCTGGTGGCGGCGGCGTGCGGCTACATGGCGGGGCTGGTGGGCTCGTCGACGAGCCCGATCTCGGGCATCGGCATCATCGCCATCACGCTGGTGTCGCTCATCTTCGTCGCGATCGGCGCGGACAATGGGTTGATGGGCTCGCCCGAGGCCAGCAAGCTCGGCATTGCGCTGGCGATCTTCACCACCTCGGCCATCGTGGCCGTGGCGACCATCTCCAATGACAACCTGCAGGACCTGAAGACCGGATGGCTGGTCGGCGCGACGCCGTGGCGCCAGCAGGTGGCGCTGCTGATCGGCTGCGTGGCTGGCGCGGTGGTGATCTCGCCGGTGCTGGAGCTGCTCTATAACGCGTATGGCTTTCCGGGCGCACTGCCGCGGCCGGGCATGGACCCGGCGCAGGCGCTGTCCGCGCCGCAGGCCACGTTGATGACAGCCATCGCCACCGGCATCTTCACGCACAAGCTGCAGTGGAACATGGTGGTGACGGGCCTGCTGATCGGCGTGGCGCTCATCATGATCGACCAGATCCTGCGCCGGACCACGCGCTCGGCCAGCCTGCCGGTGCTGGCGGTCGGCTGCGGCATCTACCTGCCGCCCACGGTGAGCGCACCGCTGGTGATCGGCGCCACCGTGGCATGGAGTATCGAGCGCGTGCTCACGCGCCGCGCCCAGGCCGCGGGCGTGCCCTACGAGCGCTACGCCGAGGTGCCCAACCGCCACGGCGTGCTGCTGGCCTCGGGCCTGATCGTGGGCGAGAGCCTGGTGGGCGTGCTGATGGCGGCCATCATTGGCGCGACCGGCAAGGATGCGCCATTGGCGCTCGTGGGCGATGCCTTTGAGGGCACGGCGCAATGGCTTGGGTTGATCGTGTTCGGCGCGGTATGCTGGGCCTTCGCGCGGCGCGTACTGGCCGTGCGCCCCGTTCACTGACGCTTACGCCTCACACGCCATGCTGCTCCGCGACGCAACGCAAGCCGACCTGCCGGCCATCCTCGCCATCTATAACGACGTCATCGCCACTTCCAACGCGATCTACACGGAAACGCCGGCCACGCTGGAAGACCGCGCCGCCTGGCTGGCGATGCGCGCTACGCAGGGCTATCCGGTGCTGGTGGCGGACGATGGCGGCCACATCGCGGGCTTCGCCTCATTTGGGGATTTCCGCCCGTATCCGGGCTATCGCCACACGGTCGAGCACTCGGTGCACGTGCACCGCGACTGGCGCGGCAGGGGCGTCGGCAGCCTGCTGGTGGAGGCGCTGTGCGTGCGCGCCGCGGCACTGGGCAAGCACGTGATGGTCGGCGCCATCGACGGCGCCAATGCCGCGTCGATCGGCATGCACGAACAGCTCGGTTTCGAAGAAGTCGGCCGCATGCCGGAGGCCGCCATCCAGCGCGGCCAATGGCTGGACCTCGTCTTCATGCAGCGCTGGCTGGACGCGCCCGGCACCGTCCGCAAGGACTGACGGGCACCTCCCGCTCAGGCCGATTGCGTCGTCGTCTCGGCCCACCGCCCGCAACCACGCCGCACGGTCTCGTGCAGGTTGCGGGTTTTATTTTGCGCGGCGCGGATCCACTCCGCATCAGACTCGCGCCCCTCCACCACTTCGCGCACCAGATCGAGCGCGCCTTCGGATGACAGCGCCTCGGCATGCGGCGCCAGCGCCTTGCTGGTCTCGAGGATGTGATCGGCCAGCGCGCCACGGTTGCCGGTGGCCGGGTCCACATATTCGCCCGCCAGCCCGAAGCGGCAGGCCTGGAAGCGGTTGAAGGTGTAGACGAGGTAGTCGTCCTCGACCGGCATGAAGGGGCGGTCGAGCAGCAGCCAGCGGCCCAGCGCCTGGATGTAGGCGGCGATGGCGGCGGCGCGCTCCACCGTCAGCGGCGTGTCCATCACGCGCACTTCGATGGTGCCAAATTCGGGCTTGGGGCGGATGTCCCAGTAGAAATCCTTCATGCTCTCGATCACGCCGGTGGCGCGCATCTTCTCGAAGTACGCGACAAAGGCATCCCACGTGAGCACGAACGGTGCGCGGCCCGACATCGGGAAGGCGCTGACCGAGTTCAGCCGCGCCGAGGCAAAGCCGGTGTCCACGCCCTGCACAAACGGCGACGCTGCGGCCAGCGCGATGAAGTGCGGCACGTAGCGCGACATGGCGTGCAGCAGATACAGCGCATCGTCCGGGCTCGGGCAGCCCAGGTGCACGTGCTGGCCGAACACGGTGAATTGCTTGGCGAGATAGCCGTACAGCTCCGAGAGGTACTGGTAGCGCGGCGACGCCGAGATAGTGCGCTGGCTCCACTGCTGGAACGGGTGCGTGCCGCCGCCGCAGATGCCGATGTTGAGCGGCACCGCTGCCTCGACCATGCGGTCGCGGATCTCGCGCAGCTGCCAGAGCGCCTCGTCGTGGCTGTGGCAGATACCGGTGGCGATCTCGATCATCGCCTCGGTGATCTCCGGCTTGATGTCGCCGGGGTGCTCCTTGCCCTTCAACATGCGCAGCAGGTCGGACGACGCGGAGGCGAGGTCGTAGTCGTGGCGGTTGACGAGCTGCAGCTCCAGCTCCACGCCGAAGGTCAGCGCCTCGGATTTGGCAAACGGTTCAAGCGACATGACAGGCCCCTAACGTCTTGCTTCTTCCTGCCGCACCTCACCCGCCCAGCGCAGCGAACGCGCGGTCAGGATGGGTGCGACGATCTGCTGGATCGCCAGCGTGCACAGCAAGATGGCGGTGAGCGGCGCACCGGTCAGCGGATACAGCACGGCGGTGTCATGCGTCAGCAGCCACGACAATCCCGACATCGGCCCGAGCGCCAGGCCCAGCGCCACGCTCTGCCGCATCGACAGCCCCGAGAACGAGCCCAGCGCCGCCGTGCCGGCCAGCTTGGCGACAAAGCGCGCCAGCACCAGCGCCACCGCCGCGGCGCCGCCGATCATCCAGTCCGATGCCGAGAGCGGCAGGCCAAGCGACACGATCATCACCACGATCAGGATGCTGCCCGCGCTGCCGAAGTGCGCCGGCCACACGCGCGGGTGATCGTTCTGATGCTTGAAGACCACCCCCGCCAGCAGCAGCGTGAGCGGCACCGACAGCTTGAGCAGCTTGGCCAGCGCCAGGGCAAACAGCACTAGGCCCACCAGCACCAGGAAGGCGTAATGGTCGTCCCCCGCCATGCGGTGATACAGCGCGTGGCCCACCTTGCCCGTCACCCACGCCAGGGCCGCCGATCCTACAAGCAGGTATAGCGGATGCAGCAGGGCGGCACCCCAATGCCCATATTCACTGTGCAGCCAACCGGCGGTGAGCGGCACCAGCACGCTCGCATAGATGCTGTTGAGCGCGCCCAACGAGAGCAGGCGCTCGGTCACCTGCCCTTCGGCGCGCAGCTCGTTCTTCAATTGCAGCAGGATGGTGGGCGACGTGGCCACGGCAATCGCCCCGGCCGCCACCGCCACCGGCACCGCCACGCCCAGCACCTGCAGCACCCACGTCACCAGGCCCCAGGTCAGCAGGCTCTCGAAGCCGCTGGTCAGCAGCAGCCAGCGGTTGGCGCGCAGCCAGTCGAACGAGAGCCGATGCCCCAGTTCGAACAGCGCCAGGGCCACCGCCATTTCGATCAGGATCTGGGTCTGCTCCAGCATCTCGGCATCGACGAGGGGGCGGCCCAGCACACCCGCCGCCAGCCCCGCCACGGCATAGCCGACGATGCGCGGCAGCCGCAGCACCACGCGCGCGAACTCCCCGCACAGCGCGGCGCCAACCAGCGCCAGCCCGATCCAGAACAGCCCGCCGGGTGCCGGCGGCCAGGAGGGAAAAAGATCGTTAAGTCCTGTCATGGCGGACATGGTACCCGAAGCACCCGGCGCAAAAAGTCAGCGAAGCACTGACACTCGATAGGGATCAATTACATGATATTTGGGCGCAGATGACAGGCACTTGACGAAAAAACCGGATTAGCCCCCATGCAAGCAGCGGGATCACCCGCTTCGCGCGCAAAGAAAAACCGCCCCGGAGGGCGGTTTCTCAGGCTGCGGACAGCGGGGTGCGATTACTTGCCGCCCACGCTTTCCAGCGGTGCCCACTTGCCGCCGGTGACCTTGTAGACGGTGATGCCGCCGTCCTTCAGGTCGCCCTTGTCGTCGTAGGCGTAGTGCTTGGCGGTGACGCCTTGCGTGTTGGTGGCGGCCAGGATCGGCAGGTACTTGGCCGGGTCGGACGAACCGGCAGCGACCATCGACTTCATCAGGGCCATCGCGCCGTCATAGGCGTACGGCGAGTACGTCTGCACCGGCGTGCCGAAGCGCTTCTCATAACGCTGCTTGTAGCCCGCGCCACCCGGCATCTGCTCCAGCGGCAGGCCCGCCAGCGAGCACACCACGCCTTCGGCCGCTTGCGCGCCCGCCAGCTTGATGAAGTCGTCGGTCTTGGACATTTCGCCCGACATCAGCGTGGCCTTCATGCCCAGCTCGCGCATCTGCTTGACCAGCGGAGCGGATTGGCCTTCGGCGCCGCCGTAGAACACGACGTCCGGGTTCTTGCTCTTGATCTGCGTCAGGATGGCCTTGAAGTCGCTGGCCTTGTCGTTGGTGTACTCGCGACGCACGATGGTGGCGCCGGCTGCCTTGGCGGCCTTCTCGAACTCGTCTGCCAGACCTTGGCCGTAGGCCGTGCGGTCGTCAACGATGGCAACGTTCTTGTAGCCCAGCTTCTTGACGGCGAAGGTGCCAACCACCGAACCCTGCTGGGTGTCGGAAGTCATCATGCGGAAGGTGGTCTTGTAGCCCTGCTTGGTGTATTCCGGGGCGGTGGCCATCGCGATCTCCGCGATGCCGGCCTGGTTGTACACGCGCGAGGCCGGGATGGTCGTGCCCGAGTTGAAGTGGCCGAGCATGCCCTTGATGCCGTTGTCCACCAGCTTCTGCGCGACGGTGGTACCGGTCTTCGGGTCAGCCTGGTCGTCTTCCGACACCAGCTGGAACTTCACTTCCTTGCCGGCGATCTTCGGCTTGGTGGCGTTGAACTCTTCAACAGCCAGGGTCAGGCCGTTCTGCATGTCCTTGCCGTATTGCGCTTGCGCGCCGGTCATCGGGGCGGCAAAGCCCAGCTTGATGACTTCCTGCGCCGATGCGGCCGTCGTTGCCCCACCCGCCAGCGCGCACAGTGCTGCCGCCACCCACAGTTGCTTCAGTTTCATGTCTGCGTCTCCTTTTCAGAACGCAATTGGATCAATAGCGCGGCGGGATCACCGCCGCCCTCCTCCCGCTTCGCCCCGCGTTTGCACCCGTCGTGCAAACGCGGTGACGAATCCTGCTTGTGCTCCCCGTCAGCCGATGGTCATCAGGCTGGCGTTGCCACCCGCCGCGGCCGTATTGACCGACAGCGAACGCTCGATCAGCAGGCGCTCCAGCGCCAGCCCTTCCCCGCCACGCGGCAGGCCTTGTACGCCGACGATGGGGCCGGCGCGGCGCGCCAACCCTTCGCAAATACTGCGCAGATGGTCCGAATCGCCATGGTGCAGCACCGCATCGAAGGCCGCGCCATCCAGCCCCGCCACCACACGGACGCGCGATTGTACTGCCGCCGGCAGGCCGCGCAGTACCGCTTCAATGGCAGGGTTTTCCTGCACCACGGCCTCGCTGCCAACGGCCAGCACGGCGGCCAGTTGACGCAGCCAGTCGGCCGGATCAGCCGCCACGCACAGCACGGCTTCGCGCGGCAGCAGCGTGTAGGTGTTGCGCTCGCCGGTCGGGCCCGGCAGCGTGAGCGTGGCCCCAGTTGCCGAGGCTGCGGCCAGGCGCTCGCACAGCGCAGCCAGATTCGCCGATTGCGCCGCGGTGGATTGCTTGCGCGCCCAATCGGTCAACGCATCGAACGGGGCCAGCAGCGCGCGGCGCGCGTCGGTCTCCACCTCGGTGCCGGCGCCGGCCGTGAGCGACAGCGCGGTGCGCATGCCGTCCCGCGGACACGTCGACAGCAGGCGCAGCAGATACAGCGGGCCGCCCGCCTTCGGGCCGGTGCCCGACAGGCCCTCGCCGCCGAACGGCTGCACGCCCACCACCGCACCGACGATATTGCGGTTCACATACAGGTTGCCGACATGCGCGCGATCGACAACGTGCGCGATGGTCTCGTCGATGCGGGTGTGGATGCCCAGCGTGAGGCCGTAGCCCGTGCCGTTGATCTGCTCGACCAGCTTGGTCAGGCCGGCGTTGTCAGCTGAGCGCTTCCAGCGCACCACATGCAGCACCGGGCCAAAAATCTCGCGCGTCAGGTCCGACAGGCTGTCGAGTTCGATCACCGTCGGCGGCACGAAGGTGCCGTGCGCACAGGCTGCCGGCACCGGCGCCTGGTGCACGCGGCGGCCCTTGCCGCGCATGCCTTCGATATGGCCGACGATGTTGTCGCGCGCCTCGGCGTCGATCACCGGGCCCACATCCACCGACAGGCGATCCGGATTGCCCATCGCCAGCTCTGCCATGCCACCGTTGAGCATGGCGAGCACGCGGTCGGCCACGTCGTCCTGCAGGCACAGCACGCGCAGCGCCGAGCAGCGCTGGCCCGCCGAATCAAACGCCGACGACAGCACGTCGGCCACCACCTGCTCGGCCAGCGCGGACGAATCGACGATCATCGCGTTCTGGCCACCGGTCTCGGCGATCAGGGGGATCGGTGCGCCGTTGGCGTCGAGGCGGCCGGCCAGCGTGCGCTGCAGGATGCGTGCGACTTCGGTCGAGCCGGTGAACATCACGCCCTTAGTGCGCACGTCCTTGACCAGCGCGGCACCGACGGTCTCGCCGCGGCCCGGCAGCAACTGCACGGCGCCGGCCGGCACGCCGGCTTCGCGCAGGATGCGCACGGCCTGGGCGGCGATCAGCGGGGTCTGCTCGGCGGGCTTGGCCAGCACCGGGTTGCCGGCGGCCAGCGCGGCGCTCACCTGGCCGGTGAAGATCGCCAGCGGGAAGTTCCACGGGCTGATGCAGACCACCGGGCCGAGCGGGCGGTGCGTGTCGTTCGAGAACCCACCGCGCACCTGCGCTGCGTAGTAGCGCAGGAAGTCGACGGCCTCGCGCACTTCGGCAATCGCGTTGGACAGCGTCTTGCCGGCCTCGCGGATGATCAGCCCCATCAGGTGCTGCATCTGGCCTTCCATCAGGTCGGCGGCGCGGTCCAGCAGCGCGGCGCGCGCCTCGGGCGGGGTGGCCTGCCAGATCGGGGCCGCAGCGGCAGCGGCCGACAGCGCGGCGTCGACGTCGGCCTCGGTGGCTTCGGTCACGTGGCCGACCACGTCGCGAAGGTCCGCCGGATTGCGCACCGGCTGCGGCGTGCCACCCGTGTAAGGCGCATCACCGATGGTCGGCGCGGCGGTCCAGACGGTGCTGGTGCCGGCAAGCAGGGCGGACGACAACGACGCCAGGCGCTGCTCGTTCGCCAGGTCGATGCCTGACGAGTTGGCACGCACATCGCCGTAAAGGTGGCGCGGCAGCGGAATCTTCGGATGCGGCACGCCGAGCGTCCCTTCATCGGCGTGCATCTTCTCCACCACCGCCACCGGGTCGGCGACGAGGTCGTCCAGGGGAATCGACTCGTCTGCGATGCGGTTCACGAACGAGGTGTTGGCGCCGTTTTCCAGCAGGCGGCGCACCAGGTAGGCCAGCAGCGTTTCGTGCGTGCCGACCGGCGCGTAGATGCGGCACGGGCGGTTGAGCTTGCCCGCCTTGTTGCCGACCACCTGCTCGTACAGCGGCTCGCCCATGCCGTGCAGGCACTGGAATTCATATTGGCCGGGGTAGTAATTCTGGCCGGCCATCTGGTAGATCGCGGCCAGCGTGTGCGCGTTGTGCGTGGCGAACTGCGGGAAGATCGCCTCCGGCGCGGCCAGCAGCTTGCGCGCGCAGGCCAGGTATGACACGTCGGTGTAGACCTTGCGCGTGTAGACCGGGTAGCCCTCCAGGCCGTCCACCTGGGCGCGCTTGATCTCGCTGTCCCAGTAGGCGCCCTTGACCAGGCGGATCATCAGGCGGTGCTTGCTGCGGCGTGCCAGGTCGATGATGTAGTCCAGCACGAACGGGCAGCGCTTCTGGTAGCCCTGCACCACGAAGCCGATGCCGTTCCAACCGGCCAGCTCGGGCGCGAAGCACAGGCGCTCCAGCAGGTCGAGCGACAGCTCCAGGCGGTCCGCTTCTTCCGCATCGATATTGATGCCGATGTCGTACTCGCGGGCCAGCATCGCCAGCGCCTTCACGCGCGGATACAGCTCGTTGATGGTGCGGTCGTACTGCGCGCGCGCATAACGCGGATGCAGCGCCGACAGCTTGATCGAGATGCCCGGCCCCTCATAGATGCCGCGCCCGCCCGAAGCCTGGCCGATCGCGCGGATGGCCTGCTCGTACGACGCGAGGTAGCGCTGCGCGTCTTCCTCCGTCATGGCGGCCTCGCCGAGCATGTCGTAGGAATAGCGGAAGCCTTCGGCCTCGTACTTGCGCGCGTTGGCCAGTGCTTCGGAAATGGTCTCGCCGGTGACGAACTGCTCGCCCATCAGGCGCATCGCCATGTCCACGCCCTTGCGGATCAGCGGCTCGCCGCGCTTGCCGATGATGCGCGTGAGCGCCTTCGACAGGCCGGCTTCGTTGTGCGTGGCGACCAGCTTGCCCGTCAGCAGCAGGCCCCAGGTGGCGGCGTTGACGAACAGTGACGGGCTCTGGCCCAGGTGCGACTGCCAGTTGCCGTTGCTGATCTTGTCGCGGATGAGCGCATCGCGCGTCGCCTTGTCCGGGATGCGCAGCAGCGCCTCGGCCAGGCACATCAGCGCCACGCCTTCCTGGCTCGACAGGGAGAACTCTTGAATCAGGCCTTGCACCAGCCCTTCGCGGCCGGTGCCGACCTTCTGCGTGCGCAGCTTGCCGGCGAGGTTGTGGGCGAGCTGCTTGGCTTCCGAGGCGAGCGCGCCCGGCAGGCGGGCCTGCTCCAGCAGCATCGGAATGGCTTCGGTTTCCGGCCGGCGATACGCGGCCGTGATGGCAGCGCGCAGCACCGATTGCGGTTGCACGCTCTGCGCGAATTCGAGGAAGGGTTGCACCACGGCATCCTCGCCGTCGTGCACATCCGAGACGGCTGCGGCGGCGGACGGGAGGCCATCCGCCGCCGGGCCGTTTGCGTCCGACTTTACGTCATTTGGCAGCTGCCCCCGCTCCACTTGATCCAGATACGTGAAGATCGCCTGCTTGATCAGCCAGTGCGGCGTGCGGTCAATGGACTGCGCGACACGCTTGAGGCGTTCACGCGAAGCATCGTCCAGTTTGACCCCGAGGGTGGTTGTAGCCATGTGGGTTCCTTTCCGTAGCTGCCATTGCCTGGCTTGTGGCCGGCAAATTGGAGGGCACTATACGCCGGTTGCACCACGGTGCAACCTAGTGCAACCCCTTACTCCAGACAGGGGGGATTTGGGCTTCCGCATGCATTTCGCAACACTTTTCCGCTTTCCAACGGCGGAGATGTCCTCTATTTCTATGCCATCAGAGAAATCTGACTCCGCTCGGATCCCACCACACTCGGACGACACCCATGCCCAACACGCTACGATCCGCGCTTCAACGCGCATGCGGCGGCCTGCTTTTGTCGCTGGCCGCACTCGGCGCCGCCCCTGCCCACGCTTCGTCGACCCCCAACGCGTACACCTACTATGCCTTCCCGGCCGGCACGCCGCCGCTGTATGACGTGACCTTCTCCATCACCGTCGACCAGGACCCCGGCCACGCCGCCAATGTGTTCTGGAGCAACCAGTTCGGCTTTGCCGGCGGCCTGGGCGGCTACCTGGGCATGCAATCCAACGGCGGGCCGAAGCGCACCTTCCTGTTCTCGATCTGGAACGCCACCGAGGCCCGCGCGGGCGATGCCGGCAGCTACTGCCTGAACTTCGGTGGCGAAGGCGTGGGCAAGAGCTGCCGCACCCAGGCCATCGACTGGGTCCAGGGCCACACCTACCGCTTTCACGTGGCGGGCGAAGGCAACCAGTGGTTCGGCGTCACCATCACCGATGCCACCACGGGGCGCGCCTACAAGCTCGGCAGCATCCAGGTGAAGTCCGACACCGTGAACCCGTCCGGCATGATCGACTGGACCGAATACTTCGAGTGGAATGACCCGACCGCGTCGTGCTTCAACCAGCCCTATGCGCGCGTGACCTTTGGCGTGCCGGTGGGCAACGGCGGCACCATCGCCGCGCACGTCAGCGGCAGCAAGGCCAGCACGGGCGACTGCCTGTCGACGGTCACGCAGGTGCCGGGCGGCTCGGTGCAGACCACGGCCATCGGCAACTCGGTGCGCGGGCCGATCGTGGGCCTGCAGGGCAAGGTGGTGAATATCGCTGGCGGGCTCACGGCCGGGGCGCACGCGGTCCTGTACCCGGCCAACGGCGGCGCCAATCAATCGTGGGTGCTGGGCCACGACCACACGGTGCGCACGCTGCATGGGCTGTGCCTCGACACACAGGGCGCCGCCAACGGCGCCCAGGTGATCGCGGCCACGTGCAACAACGGCGCCAGCCAGCAATGGCAGGTCAACGGATTGGAACTGGTGAACACGGCGTCGGGGCGCTGCCTCCACGTAGAAGGGCGGCCAATCGGCGGACGGCACGCCGCTCATCCTGTGGACCTGCCATGGCGGCACCAACCAGCAGTGGCGCGTACCGGTCACGCCCCAGCCGTGGCCCTGATTGCAGCCCGCCTCACGCAGCCCGCCTCAGATCCGCAGCGGATCGATCTCCAGCTGCCAGCGCACGCCCTTGACGGTCTTGCCGATCTCGGCAAACCGGTCGGTCCAGGCGCTCAGTAGCTTCTGCAGGGCGGCGCGCGAGGCGGATTCCACCAGCAGCTGGGCGCGCTCGCGGTTGGCCAGGCGCACCATGGTCATCGGCACGGGGTCGTGTAGGAAGACCGGTGCGCCCAGTTCTGCGACCAGCGCCTCGCCCAGCTCGCGCGCGGCGCCGAGGAATTCCAGCGCGCGAGCGACCTCGCGGTGCTCGGTGGTCAGCAACGCCTGATAAGCGAACGGCGGCAGGCCGGCCTGCTTGCGCTCGCGCAGGAGCTGGCGGGCGAAACCGCCGTAGTCGTGCCGGACGAGCGCCTGCAGCGCGGGCGCATCGGGGTAGCGTGTCTGGATCAGCACCTCGCCCGCCAGCCCCGCACGGCCGGCCCGCCCCGCCACCTGCATCAACGAGGCGAACAGGTGCTCGCCGGCGCGGAAGTCGTGGCTGAACAGCGAGGGGTCCGGCGCCACCACGCCCACCAGCGTCACGCGCTGGAAGTCGTGGCCCTTGGCGACCATCTGCGTGCCGATCAGGATGTCGACGCTGCCCTCGTGCACGGTGTCGAACAGCGCTTCGGCGCTGCCCTTGCGGCGCGTGGAATCGGCGTCGATGCGGGCCACGCGTGCTTCTGGGAACAACGCACCAAGCGTTTCCTCGATACGCTGCGTGCCGCGCCCGAGCGGGGCGATGTCGACGTTGCCGCAATCCGGGCAATGGTGCGGGATGCGCGATTCATAGCCGCAGTGGTGGCAGCGCAGGCGGCGTTCGGGCTTGTGCAGCACGAGGTAGGCCGAGCAGCGCGGGCAGCCCGACAGCCAGCCGCACGCATCGCACGAGAGCACCGGCGCGTAACCGCGGCGGTTGAGGAACAGCAGGCTCTGCTCGCCGCGCGCGAGGCGGTCGGCAATCGCGTCGACCAGCGGCTTGGACAGGCCATCGCGGATCTCCCGCCCGGCGCGGCGCTCCAGGTTCAGGTCGATGAGCGACACGCGCGGCAGCACCGCCTCGGCCTGCGCGCGCTGCGACAGCGTCAGCCGCGTGGTGGCGCTCTGCTCCGCGCGCCACCAGGTCTCCAGCGACGGCGTGGCCGAACCCAGCACGATCGGGATGTTGCGCTGCCTGGCCCGCCACAGCGCCAGGTCGCGCGCGGAATAGCGCAGGCCTTCCTGCTGCTTGTAGGACGTGTCGTGCTCCTCGTCGACGAGGATCAGCGCCAGGTTCGGCAGCGACGCCAGCATCGCCAGCCGCGTGCCGAGCACGATGCGCGCCTCGCCGCGATGCGCGGCCAGCCAGTTCAGCGCGCGCGGCTGTTCGGCCAGGCCGCTGTGCAGAGCCGCCATCGGCACGCCGGGGAAGCGCGCCGCGATACGCGCCTCCAGCTGCGGCGTCAGGTTGATTTCCGGCACCAGCATCAGCACCTGCGCGGCCGGGTCGCGCGCCAAGGCATCGGCGATGGCGTGCAGGTAGACCTCGGTCTTGCCGCTGCCGGTCACGCCGTACAGCAGGAAGGGGCTGAACGTGCCACCCGCCCCTGCCTGCGCGATGGCGGCCACGGCGGCAGCCTGCTCGGCGTTCAGCGCGGGCGCGATGGACGGCTCGGGCAGCTCCAGCGGCACCGGCAGCAGCAGCTTCGGACGCAGCTCCGCGCGCAGCCAGCCCATGGCGGCCCAGTCGCGCAGCTTGGCCACGGCCTGCCCGTGGAGCGCGACGGCGGCACTCGTCGAGAGCTCACCGTCGCCGGTCAGAGCCTCGGCCAGGCGCATTGCCCCGGCGGCGCGCTTGGGCACGCTGTCGAGCAGCACCGCACGGGCCGGCTCTTGCATCACATAGACGGTTTCGTTGGCCTGGCGCGCGAGGTTGTCCCAGCTGCCGGGTGTGCGCCACAGCGGCGGCAGTGCCGGCAGCGTCACCTCGCCCAGGGCGCGGTGATAGTAACCGGCGGCGAATTCGGCCAGCGCACGCCATTGCGCATCGAGCGGCGGCACCCAGTCGAGCACGCGCTCGACGTCGCGAAGACGGTCTTGCGGCACCTCGGTGGTCGCGGCGGTCTCCACCACCAGCGCCACCACCCGCCGGTTGCCGAACGGCACCACCACCAGTTGCCCCGTCAGCACGGGTTGCGCGCAGCGGTAGTCGAACACCGCATCCAGGGGCGTATCGATCACCACCCGCGCAATGCCGGGCGACTGGCCGAGCCCCGAAGCAGGCAGTGCGACGTCGACGGAAGCGGCGGTCATGGGATCGGAACGACGAGGACGAAAGGAGTCAACTGCGGGTTCAACTGCAAAGGAATTGTTGCGCGGCAGCGGTGAATCGCACGCGACGGAAACAGCGCTATCGGGCAGGCTGCATCACGTGATCAAGCCATCGCGTCAGCTCCGCGCGCTGCCCACTCTTCACGTACTACTTGAAGTTTGCAGCTTGGCGCCCTGATCGGCGTCCGTTTTTTCCGCTATCCACACAAGCTGTGGATAACTTTGTTGAAAACTCGCCGCCACCGCCTGCAAAGGCCGGTAGATCAAGCCCTTTTCTAGCTTGCACGATTTCCGCGCACACGACTTTCTTTCAGAAAAATCAAACACTTATGCGATGGTTGCACAAGCCTGTTTGTGTTGCGCCGCGAAAAATCCCAGCCGCGACAGCTTTGTGCATAAGTCAAGTCTTGACAGCGAGGTTACGCTCAAAAAGGTGCGAAATATTTCGCTTGACAGGGGTCTGGGCCGTGCAAGCTCACCCCGCACGCGAGTGGCCGCTCACAGCTTCTGCACCAAAGCGGCGAACCGACCACCCTTGGTTCTGCGCCGACGCACCAGAGGGGCTCAATTCAAACGCCACCGCACTGCAGCAAGTTCTTGTTACGGCAACCGCGTGCGCAATACGCGGCTGAAGCTGTGCACCTCATCCACCAGCACCGACACCGACTCGGGTGGCGTGAACTGCGAAATGCCGTGGCCGAGGTTGAACACGTGGCCGTCGCTGTCGCCGCCGGCTGCGTAGTCCTCCAGCACCCGGCGCACTTGGGCGCGGATGGCCTCGGGTTCGGCAAACAGCACGGTCGGGTCCAGATTGCCCTGCAGGGCGACGCGGCCGCTGGTGCGCTGGCGGGCGAGCTGCAGGTTGACGGTCCAGTCCACGCCCAGTGCATCGGCGCCGGTCTCAGCCATGGCTTCCAGCCACAGGCCGCCGCCCTTGGTGAACAGGATGACCGGCACGCGCTGGCCATCGGCCCCGGTGCGGATGCATTCCACCACGCGCGCCATGTAGGCCAGCGAGAACTCGTGATAGATGCCATCGGCCAGCGCGCCGCCCCAGGTGTCGAACACCATCACGGCCTGGGCGCCGGCGTCGATCTGCGCGTTCAGGTAGTCGATCACGGCCTGCGCATTGATCTCCAGGATGCGGTGCATCAGGTCCGGGCGCGCGTAGAGCATCGACTTGACGGTGCGGAAGTCGTCCGAGCCACCGCCTTCGACCATGTAACAGGCGAGCGTCCAGGGGCTACCGGAGAAGCCGATCAGCGGGACGCGCTGGCGGCCGTCCTGCACCAGCGCGCGGCGGATCTCGGCCACGGCATCGAACACGTATTGCAGCGAGGCCATGTCGGGCACCGACAGCGAAGCCACGTCAGCTTCCGAGCGCACCGGCTTGGCAAAGCGCGGGCCCTCGCCCTGCGCGAACGACAGGCCCAGGCCCATCGCGTCGGGCACGGTCAGGATGTCGGAGAACAGGATGGCCGCGTCCAGCGGGTAGCGATCCAGCGGCTGCAGCGTCACCTCGGTTGCGTAGGCCGGCGACTTGGCCAGGCCCAGGAAGCTGCCAGCGCGCGTGCGGGTGGCGTTGTATTCAGGCAGGTAGCGGCCGGCCTGGCGCATCAGCCACAGCGGCGTGTAGTCGGTGGGCTGGCGGCGCAGGGCGCGCAGGAAGGTGTCGTTGGCGAGCGGTGCGGACATGGCGGCTGGACTCTTGGGGAGGGCGTTATTGTAAGGGATGGGGTGTTGTGGGGTTTTGACCTTGGGGTTGGTGGTGGGGTTTTGTTGGTGGTGGTACATCCCGCGTTTCTTTGCGCCTGCCTGGACGGATGTTGTTGGTCCACCGCCCTTTCGCCCCCTGCCGGGGCCGACTCACTTTCTTTGTCTTGCCAAAGAAAGTAAGCAAAGAAAGGCGCGCCCGATGCGGCGACACCCTCCTTGGATTTCTGTCGCGGGGAGGGAGGGGAGGCAAACTCGCTGCGCTCAAACAGCCTCCCCTCTTTTTCCTCCCCGCAACAAAAATCCAAGGCGCCGCATAGGGCAGGAACGTCAAAGGCCAAACCGTCGCGGTGCGGGCGTTCGCGCACGGGCGTTTAACACTGGGGTAGGCAGCAAAAACCGGCGAGCACGAAGAGAAAAATCTGGAGCGTGAGCCTTCGACCTCGGCGCTCGGATGTTTGCGGACGGAATACGGGCCTCAAACCGAGGCGTTCCAATGTTTGAGGACGAAACTCTCGACCTCAGACCGACGACTTCGACGGTTTGCCAGCCGATCGTCAGCGTTAGACCGACGACGGCGAGTGTCCAACGGCGGAACGTGGGTCTCAGACTGTGGAGTTGTCGACTGTTTGAGAGCCGAATGCGAGCCTCTGAGCCTGGAATTCGACTGTCTGAGGGTGGCACGCGACGCTCAAACCGTGGCGTTCGAATGTCAGAGAGTCGAGCGCGACCCTCGGACACTCGAATTCGAGTGTTTGAGAGTGAAACTCGACCCTCTGAGCGTGGTATTCGACTGTTTGAGCCTGAAGCGCGACCTTCGAACGGTGGAATTCGAGTATTTGAGGGTGGACCACGACCCTCTGACCGTGGAGCACGACTGTTGGAGGCTGTCGAGGCTCCGCGCGGGGACGACGGTAAAACGAGGAAGAGAAACCGCAAGCAACGCCACGCGCCGCCCACAGACGGTCTGGTCGTTCCTGCCCTAGATGGCGCCTTGAATTTTCGTAAGCGGGCGGAAAAAAGAAGGAGGCTGTCTGAGCGAAGCGAGTTTGCCTCCTTCTCCGCCCGGTTACGAAAATTCAAGGAGGGGGTCGCCATCTCGGGCGCGCCTTTCTTTGCTTACTTTCTTTGGCAAGACAAAGAAAGTGAGTCAGCCCCGGCAGGGGACGAAACAGCAGCAGACCACCAACAACAAACCAAAACCAAAGACCAAAAATTTCAAGGCACCTTATGCGTATCCCCCGCCCGCTGCGGCGGCAATTTGATCGCCATCGCCTTGAAATCCGTACTGGTCACCAGTGTCCCATGCACCACCCCATGCGGAATCACGATCAGATCCCCCGCATGCACCTCCCGCGACCCGCTGTCGAGCCAGAACGTCGCCGTGCCGGACATCACGTACTGGATCTCATCGGAATAGGTATGCGTGTGCTTGGCCACGGTCCCGACCTGGATGCCCACCGTACCGCTGGCGGTGCTCACCAGCCCCTTGGTGCGCAGCGTCCCCATGTCGGCGATGACCGGGCCGATCTCGTCCGCAGTCATGCCACCCATGTTGATGATCTGCGGCGTGAGCGGTGGCGGCACGGCCGGGGTCGCAGCCGGTGCCGACGCTTGCGCAAACGCACCGGCGCAACCGGCCAATGCAGCGGCGGCGCAGACTACCCGGAATGCCCGGATGACAGCAACAGGACGATGGCGATGCATGAGGCCTCCTCAGGGTGCGGCGGTTCGTGGCGAACCCGGCCGATTGTCGCACCGCCCAGCGCACGCCGAGACCTAGGACGATTCCGGAGCCAACGCCATCCGCCTGCAAGAATGCTCGCCTATAGTGGAGCGCGCCAATCGCCACACCACCAGGAGATCAGCATGTCGCACAAGGGAAGCTGCCACTGCGGGCGCATCGCCTTCGAGGTCCAGGGCCATCCGGAGAGCGCCATGGCGTGCAACTGCTCCATCTGCCAGCGCAAGGGCTCGCTGCTGTGGTTCGTGCCGCGCGAGCGGGTGCACCTGCTCACGCCGGAGGACAGCGCCAGCACCTACACCTTCAACAAGCACGTGATCCGCCACCGCTTCTGCCCGGTCTGCGGCATCCACCCCTATGGCGAAGGCGCGATGCCCGACGGCGCACCCATCGTCGCCGTCAACATCCGCTGCCTGGAAGATATCGACCTGGCCAGCGTGCCCGTCACACATTACGACGGGCGCTCACGCTAGCCGTCCGCCTCAGCCCGCGCGCAGCTTGAACAGCCCCACCGTGCGCGCCAGGCCCTGCGCCTGCTCGTTGAGCATCGCCGACGCGGCGGTCGATTGCTCCACCAGCGCCGCGTTCTGCTGCGTGGCCTGATCCATCTCGGCGACGCTGCGGTCGATCTGGCTGATGCCGACGCTCTGCTCATTCATGGCGCCATCGATCTCGCCGATGATGCGGGCCACGCGCTCGATGCCGGCCACGATCTCCTGCATCGTCGCGCCGGCGGCCTGCACGCGCTGCGCGCCGGTCTTGACGCTGGCTTCCGAGGCCTGGATCAGGTCCTTGATCTCACGCGCGGCGGTGGCGCTGCGCTGCGCCAGCGTGCGCACCTCGCCGGCCACCACGGCAAAGCCGCGGCCGTTCTCGCCGGCACGCGCGGCTTCCACCGCGGCGTTGAGCGCCAGGATGTTGGTCTGGAAGGCGATGCTGTCGATCACGCCGATGATCTCGGTGATGCGTGCCGACGACTTGCCGATCTCGTCCATCGTGCTCACCGCGCCCGACACCACCTCGCCGCCGCGCGTGGCGGCGTCGCTGGCTTCGCTGGCCAGGCGCGTGGCCTGCACGGCCGCGTCGGCGGAATTCTTCACGCTGGTGGTCAGCTCGGTCAGCGCGGCGGAGGTTTCCTGCAGGTTGCTGGCCGAGACCTCGGTGCGGTTGGACAGGTCGCGGTTGCCCATCTCGATCTCGCCGGTGGCGGACTTCATGCTGTCGACGCTGGCGCGCACTTCCAGCAGCACCGCGCCGATCTTGTCGATGAAGGTGTTGAACGAGGCGGAAATCTGCGCGACCTCATCGTTGCCGACCACGGGCAGGCGGTGCGTGAGGTCACCGCCGCCGGCGCCGATGGTGTCCATCGCGTCGCGCACCTGCGACAAGCGGCGGAACGACTGCGAGGTGAAGAACGCGGCAATGCCTACCGCCGCCAGCGTGAGCAGCACCATCGCCACGCCCAGGGCGCGCACGACGTTGCGCAAACCGGCGGTGGCCTCGGCCTTGTCCAGCGCGATCACCAGGTACCAGTCGGTGCCGTCCACGGCCTGCGCCTTGAGCAGCTTGGGCGCGCCGCCCAGCTCGACTTCCAGCGGCGAGGTGGCTTTGGCCAGCGACGCCAGGGCGTCGGCGTTGAGGGCGGCGGTGACGTCCGTCACCGGCTTGAGCATCAGCTTGGCGTCGGGGTGGGCGATCACCTGGCCGTCCTTCGCCACCACGAAGGCCAGGCTCGACGGCGTCGGGTGCACGGCGGCCACCACCTCGCGCACGCCGTCCAGCGGCACCGCGCCGCTGACGGCGCCAGCCGCCTCGCCGTTGCGCATCATGGGCGCGGCAAACGAAACGTATTGCACGCCGGTCGTCGCGTCACCATACGGCTTGGTGACGGTCAGCTTGCCGGCAGCAATGGCCGACTTGTACCAGGGGCGCGCCGTCGGGTCGTAGTCCTTGGGCGTGCTGGGGCTGGTCGAGAAGAAGGTCTTGTCGGGCCAGCCGATGGTGATGATGGGGAAGCCGTTGGCATTGCCCATGTGCTTGCCGAAGCCCTGCGGATCGCCGTGCTCGACCACCTCGGCGGTGGCCTTCACGGCCTGGGCCTTGGCTTCCACCCACTTGTTGATGGCCAGCGTGTTGCCGCTGGCGACGGCGGCCAGGTTCTGCTCGATGCTCTCCATCGTGTTGCTGCGCACGATGGAATAGGTGGCGGCGCCGGACAGCGCCAATGCGCCGATCACGGTGGCCGACGAGATGATGAGGATGCGGGTGCGGAGAGAGGACATCGTGATTCTTCTTGAAGTTTGGGGATGAATCAGACTGCGTACCGCGAGACTGCACGGCACCCGCCACGGGCTGCTGGTGGGTGGGGCCACCTTGCAAGCTACGGCAGCGGCGGCAGGAACTTGAGGCGACCACGGCGGCCGGGACACCGCCCGTCCGTGGGGTCGGCGGGCCGGCACAGTCGCTGCCCTGGCAGGTGACACGCTGTAATACGGGCCCCCGTCTGCCCTAATTGCCGGCCCGAACCCGTTGCAGTACCGTCCCTGGGATTCCCGTCCGGAACCCCGCGCCATGGCCGTGCTGTTCACGATCCTGAAGGTCGCCGTTGTGGTGGTGCTCGTCTCGTCGCTGAGCGAGGCGGTGGTGCTGTCCATCTTGCGCGGCTGGCGCAACTACGACTGGCGCGCGACCGGCATCTCGCTGGTCGATTTTTTGGTGCGCGAGTACCCGCTGCGCTGGCTGTTGCCGCTGGCGTTCTGGGTACAAGGCATGGACTGGATCTATCAGCACCGCCTGTGGACTGTGCCGATGGACCACTGGAGCGGCTGGCTTGCCTGCTTTGTCGGCCAGGAGTTCTGCTACTACTGGTACCACCGCGCCGCGCATCGCGTGCGCTGGTTCTGGTGCACGCACGCCATCCACCATTCGCCCAACCAGCTCAACCTGTCAGCCGCGTATCGCTTTGGCTGGACGGGCCGGCTGAGCGGCACGCTGCTTTTCTTTACGCTGGCGCCGCTGCTGGGGCTGCCGCCGCGCATCGTGCTGATGCTGCTGTCGCTGAACCTGCTGTACCAGTTCTGGATCCACGCCACCTGGATCCCGCGCCTGGGGCCGCTGGAGTGGGTGCTGAACACGCCGTCGGCGCACCGCGTGCATCACGCGGCCAACCTGGAATACCTGGACGGCAACTATGGCGGCGTACTGATCGTGTTCGACCGGCTGTTCGGCACCTACACCGCCGAACGCCGCGACCTGCCCTGCCGCTACGGCCTGGTGCACCCGATGACGACCACCAACCTGCTGACGATCGAGTTCGGCCACTGGCGCGCGCTGGTGCGCGACCTGAAGACGGCGCGCTCGGCGCGTGAGGTGTTCGGCTATCTGTTCCGCCCGCCGGGCTGGCGGCCGGATGGCAATGGGGAGACGACTGAAGATTTGCGCCGCCGCGCCGCGCTCATTGCCGACGAACGCACTGTCACCCCGGCTGTCGCCGCCAACTGACGCGTCGCATCACGGCAAGCGCAGCACCTGCGCCAGATGCCCATACACCACCGCAATCCGCCGCAGGTGGCGCGACTCCGGATGCGTGAGCAGCCACAGCTCCGACTGGTTGGCGTCCGTCAGGTCCCGTAGTGGCACCAGGTCACTGCGCCCCTGGGCCATCAGCACAGGCAGGATCGCGACGCCCATTCCCATCGCCACCATCTCGGCCACGATCTGCAGGCTGTTGACGAAGTACGTGGGCATGACCTTGGGGAAATGCCGCTTGCGCCATGCCACCGACGGGTGGTCCGGAATCGCATCGTCAATGGCGAGCCACGGCACGCGGCCGGCTTCCACATCGGCATAGTCGAACCCGCTGCCCCGCCCCGCATACAACCCCACGCGGATCGAACCAAGATGCTTGCCAACCAGATGCTGCGGCGGGCGCCGCGTGGCCCGCACCGCGATATCGGCATCACGCCGGGTCAGGCTCGCCAGCTCGTTGCTGACGCGCAGGTCGTAGCTCAGGTTCGGGTGCTGGGCCTGCAGCGACTGCAGCGCGGGCGCGACCAGGCCGATCAGGATGGTGTCGGTGGTGGTGATGCGCACGGTGCCCGCCACCTCGTCCGGCGCTGTATTGGCGGCCGAGCGTGCTGCTTCCAGCGCGGCTTCCACCTGCTCCGCGCGCTCGGCCAGCGACAGTGCCAGCTCGTTGGCCAGATACCCCGTGCGCGAACGCGCGAACAGCGTCTGCCCGAGCCCGCGCTCGATGCGCTGGACGGAGCGGAACACCGTCGAGGCATCCACCCCCAGCCGTTCGCCCGCCGCCGCGAGCGTGCCGGTGCGCACCATCGCCAGCACGACTTCCAGGTCGGCGGCGCTCAGGCGGTATTGCGTTTGTGCAAGCATGGTTTTCTTGCTCGCTTATTCCGTTAGCATGAACGCAATCCTACAGTGTCATCAGCGCCGTTGCTGCCTGCTGTCCTTAAGGTGGCGGCGGTCTTCCCAACATCGAGAAACGAACGACCATGAAGCTCTATTACTCCGCCGGCGCCTGCTCGCTGGCCGTGCATATCGCCCTGCGTGAAGTGGGTGCGCAGTTTGACCTGACCGCGGTGGACCTGACCAAGCACCTGACCGCCGACGGCACCGACTTCTACACGATCTCCCCGCGCGGCTACGTGCCGCTGCTGGAGCTGTCCGACGGCTCGCGCCACACCGAAGCCGCCTCGTTGCTGCAGTACGTGGCCGACCTCGACCCGACCCAGGCGCTGATCGGCAAGGCCGGCAGCGCGCGCCGCCTGGCCGTGATCGAATGGCTGACCTTCGTCAGCACCGAGCTGCACAAGGGTTTCGGCCCGCTCTGGTACAAGGAAACGCCCGACGCCACGCGCCAGGGCGCCAAGGACAAGCTGGCCAAGCGCTTTGCCGAGATGGATGCCCGCCTGGCCAAGCAGCCGTACCTGGCCGAGGACTACAGCGTGGCGGACGCCTATGCCTTTACCGTGCTGAACTGGGCCAACTTCCTGGCGCTGCCGCTGACGGCGTATCCGCACGTGCAGGCGTACATGGCGCGCGTGTCGGCGCGGCCGCAGGTGCAGGCGGCGTTGAAGGCGGAGGGGTTGGTGAAGTAAGCGGGCGCGACCTCAGTCGCCTGAGGTTTCGGCCGCATCGGGCTGGCCACGACGCGCGGTGCGCGGCTGCAATGCGCCGTGCAGCGCTAGCCCGATGGCCGCGCCGACGCATTCAGCGACGATGAAGCCCGGCACGCTCGATGGCGCGATGCCAGCAAAGCTGTTGCTGAACATGCGCCCGAACGCCGCCGCCGGGTTGGCGAACGAGGTCGACGCCGTGAACCAGTAGGCCGCGCCGATGTAGGCAGCGACCATCGCCGATGCCCTGCCCGGCGGTGCCCGCAGGATCACCAGCAGCAGGCCGGCGGTCGCGACTGCCTCGGCGATCCACTGGCCGGGCCCGCTGCGCACCTTGGCGGAGAACTGCAGCAGCGTCATGTCGAACATCGCGTGCGCCAGCCACGCACCGAGCACCGCGCCCACGAGCTGCGCAACGATATAGGGCGCCAGCGTGCTCCCTGGCAACGCACCACGCACCGCCATCACTGCGCTGACGGCCGGGTTGAAATGCGCCCCGCTAATTGGCCCGAACATCTCGATCAACACATACAGCCCGCCCACCGTGGCCGCCGTATTGGCGAGTAGCGCGACGGCCAGATTGCCGCCCGCCAATCGCTCAGCCATGATGCCCGAGCCGATCACCACGGCCAGTAACAGCGCCGTGCCCAGCAGCTCGGCGATCAGCTTGTTGCGTAGATCATTCATGGCGCTCAGCGCTGCGCGATGTGTTCGAGTTCGGCCTGCAGCTCGGCGTTGCTCAGCATGTCGAGCGGCAGCGCCAGCAGTTGCAGCATGCGGTAGCCGATGGCTTGGCGCGTCAGCTCGAAGGCCTCACGCTTGCCCGCATCGCCGCCGGGCGCGTTGGACGGGTCCGCATAGCCCCAATGCACCTGGACCGGGCTACCGGGCCAGTAGGGGCAGGTCTCCGCCGCCGCGCTGTCGCACACGGTAATGACGACGCGCATCTGCGGCGCGCCCTCGGTTACGAACTCGTCCCAGCTTTTGCTGCGATAGCCGGTGACATCGATGCCAGCGCCGGTCAGCGCCTCCAGCGCGAACGGGTTGAGGCGCCCGCTCGGTGCGCTGCCGGCGCTGTAGGCACGCACGTCGCGGCCGAGCTTGCGTGCCCAATGGTTCAGCATCCCCTCGGCCAGCACGCTGCGCGCGGAGTTGTGGGTACAGAGGATCAGGACATTGGTGGTCATCGGCGGCCGGGCGTCAGCATTTGCAGGTGGCGGCATCAAGGCACGGCTCGCCCTGGCAGCAGTTTTCGGTCAGGAAGCCGAGCAGCGTGTCCATCTGGTCAAACGCCGCCCGATAGATCAGGCTGCGGCCGTCGCGCTCCTGGGTCACCAGTTGCGCGTTCATCAGTTCCTTCAAATGAAACGACAAGGTGGCGCCGGGCACGTCAAGCTGCTCGGCGATGACGCCCGGCGTCAGCCCCGCTGGTCCGGCGACCACGAGCATGCGGAACACGCGCAGTCGCAGGGTGTGCGCGAGCGCGGCGAGGGAGCGGATGGCATCGTTCTCTTCCATATTTCCAATATATTGAAAATATGGGGCGGACTCAAGAACCCGCATCGGCAGCCTCGATGATGTGCATTCAGGGCTTCCCCGCCCGTCTTCGGGGGAAAGCGTCAGGATGGTCTTGTTGGTCTTGTCGTGATGACCACCCTTGCATGCCATGGTCTGAGCCTCACTGCCGTCGACAACGCCGTCGCGGCCAACAGACCCCAAGACGAAATCGCCCCCGGCAACCCGAATCTCAAAAGTGACGATCTAACCCCCAACCCCGCCTAACGTTTGCGGAACGCCTTACAACACCCCCCTCTTCTGTGGGGGCGGCCAATTCACGCATTCTCCATCGGTTGTCACACCCCGCCCGCTACAATCGCGAGCTTCGCTCCACCCGCACCCCACACGTTTTCCATGTTCAAGCACGCCGTTGTCGCCCTGGCGCTGGTCGCCTCGGGCCTGCCCACCCTCGCCCGCGCGGATATCCTCGGCGCCGGTTCGACCGCCGCTGCGCCGGTCTATCGCGTCTGGTCGGCGGGCTACACCGCCACCTCGGGCGCGGCGCTCAAGTACGACGCGGTAGGCTCGGGCGAAGGCCTGAAGCGCATCCGCGCGGGGTCGGTGGACTTTGGCGCGTCGGACGTGCCGCTCTCCTCCGCCGACGCGGCCAAGGCCGGCCTCGTGTGCGTGCCGTCGGTGGTGACGGGCGCGGTGCCCTTCATCAACGTGCCGGGCGTGCCGCGTGGCCAGCTGAAGCTCACGGGCGATGTGCTGGCACGCATCTTCCTCGCCAAGATCGACAGCTGGGATGCGCCGGAGCTGCGCGCGCTGAACCCCGGCGTGGCGTTGCCCAAGCTGAAGATCCGCCTGGTGGTGCGCGCCGACGGCTCGGGCACGACGTATCACTTCACCGATTACCTGAGCGCCGTCAGCGCAGACTGGAAAGCCACCTACGGCACCAAGTCGACCATCGCGTGGCCGGCGGACTACCTTGGCGCCAAGGGCAGCGGCGATGTGGTGAAGGCGGTGCAGGCCACGCCCGGCGCGATCGGCTATGTCGACTACAACTACATTCTCGACAACGAGCTGAACGCGGTGCAGCTGCGCAATGCGGCGGGCCACTTCGTCAGCGCGCAGGTGAGCGGCTTCCGCGAGGCGGTGGTGCAGAGCGCGTGGAACCGCAAGGGCGACTTCACCGCGCCGCTGGTCAACCAGCCGGGCGAGCAGACGTGGCCGATCACCATGGGCACCTTCATCATCGTGCCGGTGGTGGCGCACAGCGGCCCGCGCACGCTGGAGGCGTTGAAGTTCCTCACGTGGGGCTACTTCCACGGCGACGAGCTGGCCGCCCGTGCCAAGTTCGTGCCGCTGCCCGAGCGCGTGCAGGCGATTGCCTATCGCGAGCTGGCGCGCATTACCGACACCGCGGGCGCGACCATCGGCCTGCAGAGCATGCCCGCCAATTGGGGCAACAAATAAGGGGCGAATCACCCCTTGCCGGTGCAGGCAATGCACCGGCGGCTGCACCGTTTTGACGCACAGCACAGTCTTCTGAAACACGGCTGGACTGTTCGGCTCGCTGGCCTATAGTGGTCACTCGCCGCGCATTCATTACCACCGCGTGTCACTGCCACAGCAAGGACAGGAAGGTTGTCATGGGCCCAGTTGACCAGAACGAGCAGATCGAAAAGATTGCGCACGACACGGGCGCGCCTGCCGAGCAGGTCCGACAGACGTATCTGGAAACGCTGCACACGCTGAGCGCCGATGCGCGCATCCATGACTACCTGGCGCTGCTGGTCGCGCGCCGCGTGATGGCCGCATACCGCATGCGGCGCACACCGCCACGCTGAGCGCCGCTCAGTCGGTTCCCTCTCCAATCAACCCAATGAAGGCATGCGCCGCTCGGCGCATCCATTCGCGTGCGCGCTCCGCTTCAGGCTGCATGCGTGCGAAGCCATGCGTCATGCCCGAGGCCTCGATGGTGACGACTTGCGCGCCGTGCTGCACAAGGTAGTCGGCATAGGCGAGGCCATCGTCGCGCAGCACATCGTGCGCGGCCACGATCACCACGGTATCGGGCGGCGTGTGTGCGGGCGGCTGCGCCATCAGGAAGAGGCGCGGGTTCTGTTCGGCCAGCGGCGTGTCGAGCGCCCTGGCGCCGATGAATTGCTCCCAGTACCAGCGCATCTCGTCACGCGTGAGGCCGGGGCCTTGGGCGAAGGCGTTGTAGCTCTCGCTACCGAAGGCCGGGGTGCTGACGGGATACACCAGCAGCTGCGCCGTAACGAGACCGGGCCGCACCGTATCGTGCACGGCCTGCATGGCCTGCGCGGCCAAGTGCCCGCCCGCGCTGTCGCCGCCCACGGCCAGGAAGTTCGGGTCGAGCGACAGGCGCAGGCGCTGCTCGGCCAGGTAGGCGAGCGCATCGCGCGCATCGTCGGCGGGGGCGGGAAACGGATGCTCGGGCGCGAGGCGATAGTCCACGCTGATGACCGCGCAGCCCGTGTCGGCCGCCAACAGGGCACACAGCAGGCGATGCGTGGTGCGCGGTGCGCCGACCACCCAGCCGCCGCCATGGAACCACACCAGCAGACGCGGGCGCGGCACACCCTGCGGGCGGAACATCACCGCGTCCAACGTGCGGCCGGGCAACGGCAGCGTCAGGTCGGAGACGTCGATGCCATCCGGATCGGGCTGGGCAGACACGCTGGCGACCGCTTCAAAGCGCGCGCGCTGCGCCGGCGCATCTTCGGGCAGCGGCAAGGCGCCGAACTGCGCGGCAAGGCGTTGGAAGAACTGGAGAATCTGCGGATCGACGGCCATAGGGGGCGGCGCGTAACGCCGGGCAAATTTCGATGACCATCGAAGTGTAGCGCGCGGGTCCGCGCGCGATCGAGCGGACGCTGGGTCAGCCGTGCTGGCCGAGCCCCAGCCGCCAGTGTTCGATCTTGGTACAGCGGTCCTGCACCGCCGGAATGCCCGCCGCGCGCGCCACCGCCATCGCCTCATCGTTGACGATGCCGAGCTGCACCCAGATGCCGCCCACGCCCACGGCAATTGCTTCCTGCACCACCGGCAGCACGTGTTCAGCACGGCGGAAGATGTCGACCAGGTCGATGCGCTGGCCGGCGGCAGCCAGCGTGGTCGCGGCCTCGGCGAGCGTCGCATAGCAGGGCTCGCCGAGCACGTCTTCACCGGCGTGCTGCGGGTTGACCGGCACGATGCGATAGCCGGCCTGCTGCAGGTAGCGCGCCACGTCGTAGCTCGGCCGCGTGGGCCGCGGCGACAGGCCCACCACGGCAATCGTCTTGGCCGAAAGCAGCCGGCGCATGGTGGCCTGTTCGTCGACGTAGGAAGGATTGGCGGACATGGATGGCATGGGTATCAGGTGGACGGACGCCAGCACGCGTTGCCCAGATCGTCGATGCGCACCGCGGCATGGAACGCGCCCGACGAAAACGGCCCGACTTCATACGGACCATAGTGCACAACGATGCGGTCTCCTTGCAGCGTAAACGGAAACGTGATGCTACGCAGGTCCTTCTCTTTCAGGGCGCCACGCGCGGCATCGGGCGCGCCTTCGCGCTTGAGCGCGTCGACCAGTTGGGTGTTCAAGTTCTGCAGGCACGCGGGGCTCGGGTTGAGCACATCGGCCAGCGTGATGGGCTGGAAGCCCTGTGCGCCGCGCCGCCAGTTGCCGGCGGTGAAGCCGTAGTTGCCGTGCGCGCCGCCGCTATAGGCCCACACCATGCGCAGCAGGCTCACGGTCTCGCCCAGGCTGACGGCGCTGATGCGGATCACGCATTCGATGTCGTATGGATCGCAGCGGCCGATGCGCAGCGATTGCACCAGCGCATCGACGCCCGCATCGCCGGTGACGGGGTAGCGCTCGGTCAGCTTGGCCTGGCCGGCGGGGCCACTCTCCTCGCGGTAGCGCGCCACGCGCTTGAGCGTGAAGGGCTGGCTGCGGCCGCCATCGCTCCAGGTGCCGTTGGCGGTGGTGCCGTCGGACGAGACGGCGCCGGTGAGCGTGCCGCCCTCGCGCGTGACGGGCAGGCCGTTGGCGTCGACGCTATCGGCACGCTCGCGCCACACGAAGCGGTGCTCGGGCGCGTTGCGGCCTTCGATGCTCCACAGGGTGCGGCCTTGCGGGCGGTCGTCGTAGGCCTCGCCGGTGAGGGTGTCGGCGATGGGGTCCTTGTCCTGCGCCTGCGCGCTCGGGCCGGGCTCGTAGATGCTGAGCCAGACGTTCCAGCCCGGGGTATCGGCGCCCGCGCCGACCACCCCCTGCCAGAACTCGCCGGCGTGGCGTTCGCGTGGCTCGCGGGGTTTTGCCGGGGCAGCGGTCGGCGCGGAGGCCGAGGGCGTGGCGGGTACGGCGGCGGCGGGCGCACTTGCCGGTGTCGCGGGTGGCGCGGACGCCGCCTCGGCGGCGGCGTGCGCGGCGCCGGCATCGCACAGACTGGTCATCAAGGTAACAAAAACGCCGACCCGTGCCGACAGTTGCGCCCGCTGGCGCCCAGCATGCACACGCATGCGCCTCTCCTCTCAAGCCAATCACCCAGACTAGGCGAAGGCGCGCCAACCCGCCTGCTGGCTGGCGGCGCCCACCTTCGCGACAAGTCGGTGGGACTGCGCACGCGGCGCAGACGTTCCCCGAATAGCGCTCTAAAGCGCTTTTTGCATCACGCAATACGGCGTATTACAGCGCTTGCATTCGATTGCATTCCGACACATTTTGTTACGCCTGGGGTCGACCTTGTCTTCCAGAATGCCCGGGCACCTGGGGTGTTTGTGTCCAATTGTGTGTGCCGGCTGACGTCGCTCAGGTGACGCAAGTCACCGTCGCGCCACACTCACGCCCCCGCTGCACAGGTTACCCCTCCCTTTCGAATTGACCCCTCGAAGGGATTTCCCGTCCGCGCGGCGCTCCCCGGCCCGCGCGCTTTTTTTCGTCCGTCGCATCGGTGGCGGACGCCCCTCCTGCTGCGCCCTCCCGTCCCCCCTCCTCCGTGTATCCGCGCGATACACGCTCTTACAATGCCGCGTCTACCGGGCGCCATCCGCTGCGTTTAATAGAGGCATCCACGCGACACATGTCGCAATACAAAAACGAGGGCTCACCATGTCCAATGCCTCCCGCTTTCCTGGCCGGCTCTCCGGCCATCGGTTGCCGCAAGCGCTGCGCGCCGCCAGTCTTGCCGCCCTGCTGCTGGTGTGCGGCGCCAAGGCTGCGCTGGCCGCGGATCCGGCCTCGCGCGTGGCGCGGCTGTCGGACTTCTCCGGAGCGGTAAGCTTCGCGCCCGCCGGCTCCGACGACTGGGCCGGCGCCACGCTCAACCGCCCCTTCACCTCGGGCGACCGCCTGTGGTCCGACCAGGGCAGCCGCTCCGAGCTGCACGTCGGCTCGACCGCGCTGCGCCTGGGCCAGAACACCGGCGCCAGCCTGGTCGACCTGGATGACCGCACCACGCAAGTCAAGCTGACGCAAGGCGCATTGTCGGTGCGTGTGCGTGCGCTGCCGCCGGATCAGGTGGTCGAGATCGACACGCCCAACCTGGCCTTCACGCCGCAGGCCCCGGGCGAGTACCGCCTCGACGTGGCGCCGGACGGCTCCAGCACCACCGTCACGGTGTGGCGCGGCAACGGCACCGCCTACGGCGACGACCGCTCCGTGCCGCTCTCCGCCGGCCAGCAGATCCGCTTCGATGGCACCGACCTCGGCGAGGCCGGCGGTATCGACAACCCGGATCGCGACAGCTTCGACCGCTGGGCCGAAGCCCGCGACGCGCGTGAGGACGCCTCCGTCTCCGCCCGCTACGTCGGCCGTGAGATGACCGGCTATGAGGCGCTCGACGACAACGGCTCGTGGCGCGAGGAAGACGGCTACGGCGCGGTGTGGGTGCCGCGCGCGGTGCCGGTCGGCTGGGCGCCGTACCGCACCGGCCACTGGGCCTGGGTCGCGCCGTGGGGCTGGACCTGGGTCGACGATGAGCCGTGGGGCTTCGCGCCATTCCACTATGGCCGCTGGGCGTATGTCGGCACCACGTGGTGCTGGGTGCCGGGGCCGGTGATGCCGCGCCCAGTGTATGCGCCGGCGCTGGTCGGCTTCGTGGGTGGTGGCGGTGGTGGCGGCGTGAGCTGGGGTATCAACATCTCGATCGGCTCGCCGGGCGTGGCGTGGTTCCCGCTCGCCCCGGGCGAGGCCTATCGCCCGGTCTACGCGGCCAGCCCGACGTACGTGACCAACATCAACCGCACGGTGGTGGTGAACAACGTCACGGTCAACAAGACCATCATCAACAACAACGTGACCAACATCACCAACGTGAACCGCGTCACGTACATCAACGCCAACAACCCGGCCGCGCTGACGGCGGTGCCGGCCAAGACCTTCGTCAGCGGCCAACCCGTGGCCCGGGCGATGACGACGCTGCGGCCCGAACAGGTGCGCGCGCAGATGGCGCATGCGCAGATCGTGTCGACGCCGGCATTGGCACCGGTCAAGGCGAGCCTGGTAGGGGCGGCGGCCGCGAGTGGTCCGCATCCGCTGCCGCCGGCGCAGGTCTTCACCCGGCAGGCGGTGGCGGTGCGTGCCCCGGCCGAGCCCGCCGCCAACCACGACGCACTGGCTCAGCGCTTCCATTCGCAAGGTGGATCGCTGGCCAGCGCCGGCCCGGCCTGGACGGGTGGCAACGCCGCCGCACGCATGGCGCCGGTGCGCGGTCCGGCGGGCGCGGGTGGTCCGACGGGTCCGGCCAACGCGGGTGCCCAGCCGATGCCTGCCGGCGTACAAGCGGCTGGCTTGCGGCTGACGCACACCGCGCCCGCCAACATGCCGCGGGCTGAAGCCCCGGCACGTCTGGGCAATGAGCCGAATGGCGCGCGCGGCGCCAACAATCCGGCCGCGCCGGGCGGTATGCAAGCTCCGCACGGCGCAGTGCCGGCGCCGCAAGCGCTGATGGCGCCGACTGCGCCGGGCGCGAGCACGCGACCGCTACCGCAGCCGCAACCGGAACGTCGCGGCGAGGAGCGCCCGGCCATGCCGAATGCGCCCGCTCAGGCTGCGCATACGCCGCCGCAGGCGCCCGCCGGCATGACGACGCGTCCGCAGCCGCAACCGCAGCCGCGTGAAGGCATGCCCGGTGGCACCCCGCACGAAGAGCGCCGCCCAATCCCGCAGCCGGCCATGCAGGCACAGCAACCGCAGCACAATCCCGAGGTGATCCGGCCGAACCCGCCGGCGCCGCAGGAGCGCGCGCGCAACGAGCCGCCCGTACAGGCTCGTCCGGAGCCGCGCCCGGCACCGGCCGCCGCACCGCGTCAGCCCGAGCCGCACTTCGAGGCCCCGCGCCCGGCACCGCAACCGCATCCGGTGGAGATGCGCGCCCCGCAGCCGCAACCACAACCGCAGCCGCGTCCGGAGGTGCGGCCGCCGCAGCCCCAGCCTCAACCGCCGCAGCCGCACGTGGAGCACCATGAGGCCGCGCCGGCACCAGCACAACCGCACCCGCAAGGCGGCCACAACGAACCGCAGCGCGAAGGCGAGCACCGCTGATCACGGCAGCAGCAGGCAATAAAAAAAGCAGCCCTTTCGGGCTGCTTTTTCTTTGGGTCGTGCCGGACCGCCAAGCGGACCGACACAAACCAGCTTAGCGCTTGCGACGCAGGCGCGCGATCGCTGCCAACTGCGCAGCGGCCACGGCCAGTTCACCTTGCGCACGGGCCAGGTCCAGGTCGCTGCTCTGGTTCTGCAGCGCCTCTTCGGCCGCACGCTTGGCTTCGTTCGCCTTGGCTTCGTCCAGGTCGTGACCGCGGATTGCGGTATCGGCCAGCACGGTCACCTTCTTCGGCTGCACTTCTAGAATGCCACCGGCAACGAACACGAACTCTTCGCCGCCGTCTTCCTTCTCGATGCGCACGGCGCCCGGCTTGATGCGCGTGATCAGCGGCGTGTGGCCGGGCAGAATGCCCAGCTCGCCGGCTTCACCCGGCAGTGCCACGAACTTGGCATTGCCGGAGAAGATCTCCTGCTCGGCGCTGACGACGTCTACATGAATGGTTGCCATCTCGATTCCTTTGCTCAGAAAAGCGGCTTCCCTCAAATATCAGAAAGCCAGTACTGGCCCCGCCGCGTCACCTACAACGCACAGGGCCAGACGTCGCTCTTACTGGAGCTTCTTGGCCTTTTCGAAGGCTTCGTCGATCGAGCCGACCATGTAGAACGCCTGTTCCGGCAGGTGATCGCACTCGCCGTCCACCAGCATCTTGAAGCCGCGGATGGTTTCCTTCAGCGGCACGTACTTGCCCGGCGAACCCGTGAACACTTCGGCCACGTGGAACGGCTGCGACAGGAAACGCTGGATCTTACGGGCGCGGCCCACCGCCAGCTTGTCTTCCGGCGACAGTTCGTCCATGCCCAGAATCGCGATGATGTCGCGCAGTTCCTTGTAGCGCTGCAGCGTCTGCTGCACGCGACGGGCGACTTCATAGTGTTCCGTGCCGACCACTTGCGGGTCGAGCTGGCGCGAGGTCGAGTCGAGCGGATCGACGGCGGGGTAGATACCCAGCGCGGCGATGTCACGCGACAGCACGACGGTCGAGTCCAGGTGCAGGAAGGTCGTCGCCGGCGACGGGTCGGTCAAGTCATCGGCAGGCACGTACACGGCCTGGATCGACGTGATCGAGCCGGTCTTGGTCGACGTGATGCGCTCCTGCAGCTTGCCCATTTCTTCAGCCAGCGTCGGCTGATAGCCCACGGCGGAAGGCATACGGCCCAGCAGTGCCGACACTTCGGTACCGGCCAGCGTGTAGCGGTAGATGTTGTCGACGAAGAACAGGATGTCACGGCCTTCGTCGCGGAAGCGCTCGGCCATGGTCAGGCCGGTCAGCGCCACGCGCAGACGGTTGCCCGGCGGCTCGTTCATCTGGCCGAACACCATGGCCACCTTGTCGAGCACGTTGGAGTCCTTCATTTCGTGGTAGAAGTCGTTGCCCTCACGGGTACGCTCGCCCACGCCAGCAAACACCGACAAGCCCGAGTGCTGCTTGGCGATGTTGTTGATCAGCTCCATCATGTTCACGGTCTTGCCGACGCCGGCGCCACCGAACAGACCCACCTTACCGCCCTTGGCGAACGGGCAGACCAGGTCGATCACCTTGATGCCGGTTTCCAGCAGGTCCACCGACGGCGACAGCTCATCGAACTTCGGGGCCTTCTGGTGGATGCCGCGCTTTTCGTCGCAGGCGATCGGGCCGGCTTCGTCGATGGGACGACCCAGCACGTCCATGATGCGGCCCAGCGTGCCGTGACCAACCGGCACCGAGATCGGTGCGCCGGTGCTGGCCACGCGCATGCCGCGACGCAGACCGTCGGACGAACCCAGCGCAATGGTACGCACCACGCCGTCGCCCAGCTGTTGTTGCACTTCGAAGGTCAGGCCCTTCTCGGCGAACGAAGCTTCGTTGCTGTCATCCAGCACCAGCGCGTCGTAGACCTTCGGCATCGCGTCGCGCGGGAACTGAATGTCCACCACGGCGCCGATGCACTGCACGATATTTCCGTTTGCGATACTCATTTGTATCTCCAATAACTCAATTCTTTAGAAAGCCTCGCCACACTACTGCGCGCCCCGATCTTGCCCTTGCGATGCTCGCCGTACACTTGTACGGCTGCGCTTCTCAGGCCAACCTCGGGTCGCTCGCTACGTGTGGCGAAGCTTCCCGTGCCGTGGGCATCAGACCGCTGCCGCGCCGCTGACGATCTCGGACAGTTCCTTCGTGATCGCTGCCTGACGGGTCTTGTTGTAGACCAGTTGCAGTTCGCCGATCACGTTCTTCGCGTTGTCCGAAGCCGCCTTCATTGCCACCATCCGGGCCGATTGCTCGGAGGCCATGTTCTCGGCCACCGCCTGGTACACCAGCGCCTCGACGTAGCGGATCAGCAGCTCGTCGACCACCGTCTGCGCGTCCGGCTCGTAGATGTAGTCCCACGAGTAGGCCTGCTTCTCGGCATCGGTCTGCGTCAGCTTGTCGGCCGTGAGCGGCAGCAGCTGCTCGACCACCGGCTCCTGCTTCATCGTGTTGATGAAGCGGGTGTACGCGAGGTACACGGCATCGATCTGGCCGGCCGCGAACGCGTCGAGCTGGACCTTGATCGCGCCGATCAGCTTTTCCAGATGCGGCGTGTCACCCATGTGCACCACGTTCGACACGACCTTCGCGCCGATGCGGCCCAGGAACTGCATGCCCTTGGTACCGATGGCCGTGGCTTGCGTCTCCACACCCTTGTTCTGCGCATCGCGCAGCTGGGTGGTCACGGCACGCAGCACGTTGGTGTTCAAGCCACCGCACAGGCCCTTGTCCGTCGTCACCACGATCAGGCCGGCACGCTTGATCTCGCGCGCCACCATGAACGGGTGCTTGTACTCCGGATTGGCCTGCGCCATGTGCGCAGCCACGTTGCGGATCTTCTCGGCGTACGGGCGAGCAGCACGCATCCGCTCCTGCGCCTTGCGCATCTTGGATGCGGCGACCATCTCCATCGCCTTGGTGATCTTGCGCGTGTTTTGCACGCTCTTGATCTTGGTTCGGATTTCTTTCGTTCCGGCCATTTCACTCTCTCCGTTCAGCCCTGGCCGTGCATCGCTGCACAGCCAGTTGCGGGATTGACGCGGTTAGAACGCGGCGGACTTCTTGAAATCCTCGATCGCGGCACGCAGGGCGGCCTCATCGTCCTTGGACAGATCCTTCGTGTCTTCGATACGGTTGATGAGGTCGGCGTACTTCGTCTTCAGGTGATCGTGCAGGCCCTTTTCGAAAGCCAGGATGTCCTTCACGTCCACGTTGTCGAGGAAGCCGTTGTTGGCAGCGTACAGCGACGCGGCCAGCTGCCACACTTGCAGCGGCTGGTATTGCGGCTGCTTGAGCAGTTCGGTCACGCGGCGGCCGCGCTCGAGCTGCTTGCGGGTGGCGTCGTCCAGGTCCGAAGCGAACTGCGCGAACGCAGCCAGTTCACGGTACTGGGCCAGGTCGGTACGGATACCGCCGGACAGCTTCTTGATGACCTTGGTCTGCGCAGCACCACCCACACGCGACACCGAGATACCGGCGTTGATTGCGGGGCGGACACCGGCGTTGAACAGGTCGGTTTCCAGGAAGATCTGGCCGTCGGTAATCGAGATCACGTTGGTCGGAACGAACGCGGACACGTCGCCGGCCTGCGTTTCGATCACGGGCAGCGCGGTCAGCGAACCGGTCTTGCCCTTGACTTCACCGTTGGTGATCTTCTCGATGTGGTCGGCATTCACGCGGGCAGCACGCTCCAGCAGGCGCGAGTGCAGGTAGAACACGTCGCCCGGGTAGGCTTCACGGCCCGGCGGGCGGCGCAGCAGCAGCGAGACTTGGCGGTAGGCCCAGGCTTGCTTGGTCAGGTCGTCATAGACGATCAGGGCGTCTTCACCGCGGTCGCGGAAGTATTCACCCATCGTGCAGCCGGCGTAGGCCGACAGGTACTGCATGGCAGCCGAGTCGGAAGCCGCAGCCGCCACCACGATCGTGTATTCCAGCGCGCCGTGCTCTTCGAGCTTGCGCACCACGTTGGCGATCGTCGAAGCCTTCTGGCCGATTGCCACGTACACGCAGAAGATGCCCTTGCCCTTCTGGTTGATGATGGCGTCGACAGCCACGGCGGTCTTGCCGGTCTGGCGGTCGCCGATGATCAGCTCACGCTGGCCACGGCCGATCGGCACCATCGAGTCGATCGACTTCAGGCCGGTCTGCACCGGCTGGCTCACCGACTGACGTGCGATCACGCCCGGGGCAACCTTCTCGATCACGTCCGTTTTCTTGGCGTTGATCGGGCCCTTGCCGTCGATCGGCTGGCCCAGCGCGTTGACCACGCGGCCCAGCAGTTCCGGGCCGACCGGCACTTCCAGAATGCGGCCCGTGCACTTGACTTCGTCGCCTTCGGAAATGTGCTCGTACTCACCCAGCACCACGGCGCCGACGGAGTCGCGCTCGAGGTTCAGCGCGAGGCCGAACGTGTTGCCCGGGAATTCCAGCATTTCGCCTTGCATCACGCCCGACAGGCCATGAATGCGGCAGATACCGTCCGTCACGGAGATGACCGTGCCGGTGTTCTTTGCGTCAGCGCCAGCCTTCAAGCCCTCGATACGGGTCTTGATCAGGTCGCTGATCTCGGAGGGGTTCAGTTGCATCGAATGCTCCTAATTCTTCAATCTGTCCCGCAGGCCACGCTTGGGCGCCGCGAGGAGCAGCATTACGCGGCGGTCAGCGCAGACTGCATCTGCGTCAGGCGCGCGCGCACCGAGGTGTCGAGCACTTCGTCGCCCACCTGCACGCGCACGCCGCCGATCAACGAAGGATCGACGCTCACGTGAGCCTGCAGCTTCTTGCCGAACTTGCGTTCGAGCGTGGCGACCAGTTCGGTCAGGGGCGCGCCCTCAAGCGGGAACGCACTGGTGATCTCGACGTCGGCGGCGCCTTCGCTGGCATTCCGCAGCACATGGAATTGCGCGGCAATTTCCGGCAGCAGCGACAGGCGCTTGTTGGCCACCAGCAGGCCAACCAGTTCCTTCGCTTCATGCGACACCGGAGATTTCAGCGCCGACAGGAAGATCCCCGCCACATCGGCTTTGGAGAGCTTCGGATCATCGGCGACTGCCTTCATGTCGGGCACGGCGGCAATCTGCCCCATTTCCGACACGAGCTCAGACCATGCACCCAGATTGCCGGCCTTCGCTACGCGAAACAGCGCCTCTGCGTACGGACGGGCAACGGTTGCGAGTTCTGCCATGATTACAGCTCAGCCTTGAGTTGATTGAGCAGATCGGCGTGGACCTGCGCATTGACTTCACGCTTGAGGATCTGCTCGGCACCTTTGACGGCCAGCGTGGCAACCTGGTCACGCAGCGATTCACGCGCGCGCACGGTTTGCTGGTCGGCTTCGGCCTTGGCTTGCGCGACGATGCGCGCGGCTTCGGCTTGGGCGTTTTGCTTGATCTCATCGGCGCTCATCTGGGCACGCTTCTCAGCGTCCTGGATGCGCTGCGCGCCTTCATTGCGCGCTTCGGTCAGTGCCTGCTCGACCCGCTTGTTGGCCAGCTCCAGCTCGGCCTTGCCTTTGTCGGCGGCAGCCAGGCCGTCAGCGATTTTCTTCGCGCGTTCGTCGAGCGCCTTCACCAGGGGCGGCCAAATGAACTTGGCAACAACCCACCACAGGATGAAGAACACGACCATCTGCGCGACGAGTGTGGCGTTCAGGTTCATGGTGTGTTCCTTTCGGTATTGAGACTACGGATCAATGCACGAAGCGGCGAGGGTCACGCATTGCGTTCGCCCTGGCCGCCTCCGGCATCATGCAGACCGAAAAGAATTACTTGATGACCGACAGCAGCGGGTTGGCGAACGCGAACAGCATGGCCACACCAACGCCGATCAGGAATGCCGCGTCGATCAGGCCAGCCAGCAGGAACATCTTGGTTTGCAGCGGGTTCATCAGTTCAGGCTGACGTGCGCAGGCTTCGATGTACTTGCCGCCCATCAGTGCGATGCCGAGGCAGGCGCCGATGGCACCCAGGCCGATGATGATGCCGATACCGATGGCGGTCAGACCTTGGATGTTGGCGAGAAATGCTTGCATGATGACTCCCTTTTTACGTGAAAGACGAAGAACTTGAGAACTTGAAAAAAACCTAACGGAACCGGAGAACCTGAACCGCTACTTAGTGGTGATCATGTGCCTGGCCGAGGTACACCAGCGTCAGCATCATGAAGATGAAGGCTTGCAGCAGCACGATCAGGATGTGGAAGATCGCCCACGCTGCACCGGCCACCACGTGACCCACGAAACCCAGCGCCGAGAAATCGGCACCGAACGTCCAGATCGAGCCAAGCAGCGCGATCAGCAGGAACACCAGTTCGCCGGCGTACATGTTGCCGAACAGTCGCATGCCGAGCGACACCGCCTTGGCGAGGAATTCGATGATGTTGAGGATCAGGTTGAACGGCGCGAGGTACCACTTGGCGCCAAACGGGGCCGACAGCAGCTCGTGCGCGAAGCCGCCAGCGCCCTTGATCTTGATGCTGTAGTAGATCATCAGGATCAGCACGGCGAAGGACATGCCGAAGGTGCCGTTCAGGTCGGCCGTGGCCACCGCGCGGTGGTGCGGCACGTGCAGGCCGAAGGAGCCCAGCAGGTGATTGACGCCCGTGACCCAGTCCACGGGAATCAGGTCGACCGCGTTCATCAGCGTGACCCACACGAAGACCATCAGGGCCAGCGGGGCGATCCAGGTGCGATCACCGTGGATGATGCCCTTGGCCTGGTCGTCGACCATCTCGACCACGAGTTCGATGAAAGCTTGGAAGCGGCCCGGCACGCCAGAGGTGACACGGCGCGCGGCCACGCCCAGGATGATCAAGCCGATCGTGCCCATCAACACGGACCAGAACATCGTGTCCCAGTTCATGACGGAGAAGTCGACGATCGACGTCTGCTTGGCGCCGAGGCTATTGAAATTCTGCAAATGCTCCGCGATATACGCGGAAGGCGTAAGAGCGTGCTCGGCGGCGTGGCCGGCGGCTTCTGCGACTTCAGTTGCCATGATGATTCAGTCCAATATTGCGAAACATTCTTCGTGATCCGTTCCAGCTCGCGCCCGATTCGACCAGGTTGCCCTGATGATCGCGGACTGCACGCGGCTTGAACGTGCCACCTTATTCTTTGCTTTGGGAGTGTCAGCGCAATGAACCGGGCCTCTCCTGCCGCGTGTTCCTGCCGTGTTCCGACACCTCCCGCGCCTGCCGCATGGCCGCAGGCTGGGGCCCGTCATCGCCGCTATCGCAGCGCGAGACCGACCCAGTACATCTTGAGCGCCAGGATCAGGGTGATCAGCAAGGGCGGCCAATGCAGGCCCTTGAACACCACCACCACGACCACCAGCAATGCGACCGTGCCGAGCACCTTGATCGCTTCGCCCACCACCAGGCGGGCGATGGACTCGAAACCTTTTGCCGTCGACAGCCGCATCGCGAACCATGCCGAGGGCACCACGCACACACCGCCACCCAGCAGGGCTGACAGCGCGGCCTCGCCGGCGGACCGGGCACCCGTGCCCGCGAACCAGCTGCCGACATACCATCCGAGCGCACACAACAGTGTGATGGCCACCTGGCCGAGCACGACGGAGAAAGGCGTGATACGCGAGGCCCGCAAAGCCTGCTCGCCGAACATGGCGACCGCTTCGTCATGTGAGAGCACATGCACCGGCGGCTCCGCCTTTCCCGCGTCATCGTCCCAATCGTCATGCTTCGGAGCCTGCGCCGATTGAGGTCGGGCGGCTTCCAACGAAGCGTAAGAATCGGGCCGTTGCCGGTCTGCTGGCTGCATGGAAGAATCGTCTTTCGTCATGCCGCACCGCTTTGGGTCAGGCGGATTTAAAACCGCACGATTTTACGGGACATGGCGTTCGCCAGTCAACGCGCAAGCGAACGGTCGTGCGGGCGCCTTCGACAGCACTCGGAGCGCCGGTGTTCCACGCTCCGCGCGCAATACTGCGCTGCTGCCGGGGCACCGAATCCGCCTGATCGACCGGCGCCCCGTTGATTCCATGATGGTGTCTCCCGCGCACAACGTCGATGACGCGGGAGGTAATCGCACCGATTCGGTGCGCCGTCGTTGCCCGCAAATGGCGCTGCCATGTGGGATGCGCCACCTGCGTCAAACCGTCGCAGGCAGACGCGTCAGGCAACCGCCTCGTCGGCGTCATCCGGACGCAGGCGCGACAGCAGGCCGTCGAACTCATCGAGGCTGGCGAACTGCACCGTCAGTTGGCCGCGCCCTTTGTTGGCGAGCTTGATCTGCACGGTCAGGCCCAGCAAGTCGGCCAACTCTTCTTCCAGGCGCGCGACATCGCGGCCGTTCTGACCGCCCTTCTGCTTGAGCGACTTCAGCTCGAACGGCTTGAGCGTCGAGGCGACCAGCTTTTCCGTCTCGCGCACCGACAGACGCTTGTTGACGATCTGGTTCGCCAATGTGATCTGTGAAGCACCATCGACCGCCAGCAGCGCACGGGCGTGGCCCATATCGAGGTCGCCGGCCATCAGCATGGTCTGCACCGGCTGAACCAGGTTCAGCAGGCGCAGCAGGTTCGACACCGCGCTGCGCGAACGGCCCACCGATTCCGCCGCCTGCTCGTGCGTGAACTGGAATTCACGCGTGAGCCGCGCGATGCCCTGCGCTTCTTCCAGCGGGTTCAGGTCTTCGCGCTGGATGTTCTCGATCAGCGCCATGGCGGCGGCCGACTCGTCCGGCACGTCCTTCACCAGCACCGGCACCTCAGTCAGGCCGGCGATGCGCGAGGCGCGGAAGCGGCGCTCACCGGCGATGATCTCGTACTTCTGCTGCGGGCCATCGGACTCGATCTTGCGCACCAGGATCGGCTGCATCAGGCCCTGCGCGCGGATGCTCGCCGCCAGCTCTTGCAGTGCGCCCTCGTCCATGCGCGTGCGCGGCTGGTACTTGCCGGCCTGCATCTGCTCGAGCTTCAGCACCGTCGGCGCGCCCTCCTGCTTGGCGGTCTCGACAATCTCGGCGGGGCTGCCCAGCAGTGCCTCAAGGCCGCGGCCCAGTCCCTTTTTCTTCATCGTGCTCATCAATCTTCCTCTTTGGCGTCAGGCCGGCATGTCGGCCATCTGCCGCACGCGCGCGATCATCTCCGCGCCGAAATCCAGGTAGGCCTTGGCGCCCTTCGATGCGGAATCGAACGCCACGCCGGGCATGCCGTACGACGGCGCCTCGGCCAGGCGCACGTTGCGCGGGATCACCGTCTTGAAGACCTTGTCACCGAAGTGATCTTCCAACTGCGCCGACACCTGCTGCTGCAGCGTCACGCGCGGGTCGAACATCACGCGCAGCAGGCCGATGACCTTCAGGTCGCGGTTCAGGTTCGCGTGCACCTGCTTGATGGTGTTGACCAGGTCCGACAGGCCCTCCAGCGCGAAGTACTCGCACTGCATCGGCACGATCACACCGTGCGCGGCGCACAGGCCGTTCAGCGTGAGCAGCGACAGCGACGGCGGGCAATCGATCAGGACGAAGTCATAGTCGGCGGCCACCTCGGCCAGCGCGCGCTTGAGGCGGTTTTCGCGATGCTCCAGGTCGACCAGCTCGACTTCGGCACCGGCCAGGTCGCGGTTGGCGGGCAGCACGTCGTAGCGGCCGGACTCCGAGCGCTGGCGCGCCTCGGGAATCGTCGACAGGCCGACCAGCACCTGGTAAATGCTGGCCTTCAGCCCGTGCTTGTCGATGCCGGAGCCCATCGAGGCATTGCCCTGCGGGTCCAGGTCGACCAGCAGCACGCGCTGCCCTTGCGCGGCCAGCCCCGCCGCGAGGTTCACCGTGGTGGTGGTCTTGCCGACCCCACCCTTCTGGTTGGCGATCACGAAAATATTCGACATGACTCCTCTGCGGTGAATGACTCGCTAACTACTCGCTCACGCCGACGGCGCGAGGATGACCAGGTGACGCTCGGCCGACAGCCCCGGCACGGCGAGGCGCTCGATCGACTCGACCGTCCAGCCAGCAGGCAGGCGCTCGATCTCGGCTTCCGGGCGCACACCCTTCATGGCGACCATGCGGCCGCCCGGCGCCAGCAGGTGGCCGGCCAGTTGCACGAAGTCGACCAGCTCGGCGAATGCGCGCGAGGTGATGACGCCGTAGCCGGTGGCATCGGCCAGCTTCTCGACGTGGCCCCAGTGCGACTGGGCGTTGGTCAGGCCCAGCTCGGCGCGGCACTGCGTCAGGAAGGCGGTTTTCTTCTGGACGATGTCGACCATCGTGACGGTCACATCCGGGCAACTGATGGCCAGCGGGATACCGGGCAAGCCACCGCCCGAACCGACGTCCAGCACGCGTGGTGCCTCCGGCTGCGTGCGCCGCGCCAGCTCGGCAATGCGCGGCACGGCCGAGAGCGAATCCAGCAGGTGGTGCGTGAGCATCTCACCCGCATCGCGAATGGCGGTCAGGTTGTAGACGCGGTTCCACTTGGCGAGCAGCCCCTGGTACGCCAGCAGGCGATCCAGTTGCGCCGCGTCGAGCGACAGCCCGAGCGCGCGCGCGCCGGCGTCCAGTTCCGAGCGGGCGTCGGCGAGTGCGTGATTCGCCATCAAGCAGCCTCGCCTTCGGCGCCCGAGCGCGGGCCAACCTGGCCGCGCAGCACGCCCTTCTTCAGGTGCACCAGCAGCAGCGACACCGCCGCCGGCGTGATGCCGGAGATGCGCGATGCCTGGCCGATGGTCTCGGGCTTGTGCTTGGCCAGCTTCTGCTGGACCTCGATCGACAGGCCGCGCACCTGCGAATAGTCGAAGTCGGCCGGCAAACGGGTGCTCTCGTTCGCGCCCAGGCGCTCAACCTCGTCGGCCTGGCGGGCGATGTAACCGTGGTACTTGATACCAATCTCGACCTGCTCGCGGATCTGCTCGGCCAGCAGCGGGTCTTCAGCAAACGGGCCTTCTGGCGCGTACTTGCCGCCCTGCATCCCCATCAGGGCTTCGTACGTCACGTTCGGGCGACGCAGCAGATCGGCCAGCGAATACTCGCGCTCGATACCCTTCCCCAGCACCGGCTCGGCGTCTTCCAGCGGAAGGATCGCCGGGTTCACCCAGGTCGATTTCAGGCGCTCTGTTTCACGTGAAACAGCGTCGCGCTTGCGGTTGAATGCATCCCAGCGGACATCATCGACCACGCCAATGGCGCGGCCGGCTTCGGTCAGGCGCATGTCGGCGTTGTCCTCGCGCAGGCTCAGGCGGAACTCGGCGCGGCTGGTGAACATGCGGTACGGCTCGGTCACGCCCCGGGTGATGAGGTCGTCGACCAGCACGCCGAGGTAGGCCTGGTCGCGGCGCGGCGTCCAGGCGTCCTTGCCCTGTACTTGCAGACCGGCGTTGATGCCGGCGAGCAGGCCCTGGGCGGCGGCTTCTTCATAGCCGGTGGTGCCGTTGATCTGGCCGGCGAAGAACAGGCCGGCGATGGCCTTGGACTCCAGCGAGGCCTTCAGCGCACGCGGGTCGAAGTAGTCGTACTCGATGGCGTAGCCGGGGCGCAGGATGTGGGCGTTTTCCAGCCCGCGCATCGAGTGGATCAGGTCGAGCTGCACGTCGAACGGCAGGCTGGTCGACACGCCATTCGGGTAGAACTCGTTGGTCGTCAGGCCTTCCGGCTCCAGGAAAATCTGGTGGCTGTCCTTGCTGGCGAAGCGGTGGATCTTGTCTTCGATGCTCGGGCAGTAGCGCGGCCCTACCCCTTCGATCACGCCCGTGTACATCGGCGAGCGGTCAAGGCCGGCGCGAATGATGTCATGCGTGTGCGTGTTGGTGTGCGTGACCCAGCACGGCACTTGGCGTGGATGCATCTCTGCGCGACCGAGGAAGGAGAACACCGGCACCGGATCGAGGTCACCCGGTTGCGCTTCCAGCACCGAGAAATCGATCGAGCGGCCATCGATACGCGGCGGCGTGCCAGTCTTCAGGCGCCCTTGCGGCAGCTTCAGCTCCTTCAGGCGCGCCGACAGCGACACCGCTGCCGGGTCGCCCGCGCGGCCGCCGGTGTAGTTGTTCAGGCCGACGTGGATCTTGCCGTCGAGGAAGGTGCCGGCGGTCAGCACCACCGCGCGTGCACGGAACTGCACGCCAACCTGCGTGACGGCGCCGACCACGCGATCACCTTCCACCAGCAGGTCTTCGACGGCCTGCTGGAACAGCATCAGGTTGGGCTGGTTTTCCAGGCGACGACGGATTGCTGCCTTGTACAGCACGCGATCGGCCTGGGCACGGGTGGCGCGCACGGCCGGGCCCTTGCTGGAATTGAGGATACGGAACTGGATGCCGCCCTCGTCCGTGGCGATGGCCATGGCGCCGCCCAGCGCGTCGACTTCCTTGACCAGATGGCCCTTGCCGATGCCCCCGATGGACGGGTTGCAGCTCATCTGCCCCAGCGTTTCGATGTTGTGCGTCAGCAGCAGGGTCTGGCAACCCATGCGCGCCGCCGCCAGGGCGGCCTCGGTGCCGGCATGTCCGCCGCCCACCACAATCACATCGAATTCAATTGGATACAGCATGGCTTCCTCCCCGCATGGAGGCGTCGGGAATTTTGGAGAAGCGGAATTATAAGTCGTCCACCTACCGCCCTGTTCGACGATGCGGCAATCGGGATGAAATTCGTGGTGATTTCGTGTTTCACGTGAAACAACCGCCGCTTGTTTCGCAGCGTTTGTGTTTCACGTGAAACACATGGGAGCCTAACGTCACCGCCACCACCGTCTGCACCCAGACGGTTTGATCGTTCCCTACCCTATGCGGCGCCTTGGATTTTTGTTGCGGCGAGGAAAAGGAAGGGAGGCCTGTCTGAGCGAAGCGAGTTTGCCTCCCTTCCCTCCCCGCGACGAAAATTCAAGGAGGGGGTCGCCATCTCGGGCGCGCCTTTCTTTGCTTACTTTCTTTGGCAAGACAAAGAAAGCGAGTCGCCCCCGGCACGGGACGAAACAGGGGATGAACCACCGACACAAAAGCAAAACGCCGCACCCAATGGGTACGGCGTTTTGGAACGTGGCGGATCAGGCTTCGACTAGTTCTGCAACTTCCACTTGCCCCCTTCGATCTCAACCATCACGCGCGAGCGCTGATCCAGGCCCAGGTGGTCCTTGGCATTCATGTTCATCACGCCGTGCGAGATGGCGAGGTTGGTGGTCGTCTCCATCGCATCGCGCAGGCCCTTGCGGAAGGCCGGCGTGCCGGGCTGGCCCTTCTTGAGCGCCTCGGGCATCGCGTTGGCGAGCAGCAGCCCGGCATCCCACATGTGGCCACCGAAGGTCGAGACCTGCCCGCCGTACGCCTTCTCATAGGCAGTCTTGTAGGTCATCGCCGGCTTCTTGACCGGGTTGCTGTCGGGCAGTTGCTCGGCCACCAGGATCGGGCCGGCGGGCAGGAAGGTGCCCTCGCAATCCTTGCCGCACACGCGCAGGAAGTCGGCATTGGCCACGCCGTGCGTCTGGTACAGCTTGCCCTTGTAGCCGCGCTCCTTGAGCGCACGCTCGGGCAGCGCGGCCGGCGTGCCGGAACCGGCAATCAGCACTGCGTCCGGGTTCGCGCCCATCAGCTTGAGCACCTGCCCCGTCACCGACGTGTCGGTGCGTGCGAAGCGCTCATTGGCGACCACCTTCAGCTTGCGCAGCGCCGCCACCTTGTCGAATTCCTGCGCCCACGAATCGCCGTAGGCATCGGCAAAGCCGATCAGGGCGACGGTCTTCACGCCGTGGTTGGCCATGTGCTCGGCAATGGCAGTGGCCATGTGCGAATCGTTCTGGGGTGTCTTGAAGACCCACGCGCGCTTGGCGTCCATCGGCTCGACGATGCGCGCGGACGCGGCCAGCGTGATCATCGGCGTTTCGCTCTCGGCCACCACATCGACCATCGCCAGCGAGTTGGGCGTGACGGTCGAACCGATCACCAGGTCGACCTTGTCTTCGGTGATGAGCTTGCGCGTGTTCTTGACGGCGGTGGTGGTGTCGGACGCATCGTCGAGCACGATGTACTCGATCTTCTTGCCCGCGATTTCCTTGGGCAGCAGCGCCACCGTGTTCTTCTCGGGAATCCCCAGTGAGGCCGCCGGCCCGGTGGCCGACACCGTGATGCCGACCTTCACCTGGGCGAACGCCGTACCAGCCAACAGCGCCGTCGCGGCGAGAGCAATGCGGGATGCGCGCGAAACCTTCATGCCGTCTCCTGAAGTGTGCGGACGGGTTCTGCGCCCATCCTGAATCTGGGGATTGGCCGACCGCTGGGTCGGGAACGAAGGAGTCTAGGGGGAGTCACGCCGCGCGGGCAAGGGGGAGATTCCCGGTGGGCGCAGCCGTTGCTAAGACGGTTGCTCGGGCCGATCCAATTCGCGCTCGTCGCAATCGGACTCGGTGTCGTAGCCGAGGTAGTAGTAATAGTGGCGCAGGCGACGGCCGTCGCTATCGAGCATCAGGTGCACGCCCTCCGAGGAAGCGCATTGCGTGAGTCGATACGAGCGCCCGCGCCATGTGAACTGCGTGCCGTTGGGAATGGAAGACGCCGCCACGGCATCCCGCGCAAGCACGGCAAGCCCCAGAGCCTCTTTTCCCTTCGCTTGATTAAGCGGAGTCAACTGGTGCCAGACCGTTTCTTCGCTCTCCCGATCGACGAATCGGTTGTCTCTGCGCGTTTTCTGCGGCCCGATGGAATAGCAGCACTGGTAAGTACCCTCCACCGTCACTACTCCGATGCGCCCCTGAACAGGCTGCCCGGCTGGAATGGCGATCCACGATTCGTCATCCCAGATGTCCACCACGCCAACCACGGGCACCGGTACAGCTGCCTCCTTCGCCACTGCGCCCGCGCCCAACGTTAGGCCCATCGCCACCGCTAACCACCACCGCTTCATCGCGCGCTCCATCGATCAGGGTCGCTGAAGCGTAGCCGGTCGGCACCCCGCTTGCCTACATCAACCCACCCGATACACGCGTCCGCTCTGCACGCCCTCCACGCTGCGCCGATAGGCCAGCGCCGCACGCGCCGCCGGCACCGGCTCGAAGCCGGGGAAAAACGGGCCAAACACATCCATCGACTCCGTCAGCACGGTCGGGCTCACGGCGTTGATGCGGATACCGCGCGGTAGCTCGCACGCAGCGGCGCGCACGAAGCCCTCGACCGCCGAGTTCACGGCCGTCGCATTGGCGCCCTGCGCGATCGGCTCCTGGCCGACGATGCCGGTGGTGAGCGTGATCGAGCCGCCGTCGCTCAGGTAATGCTGGCCGACCAGCGCCAGGCGCACCTGCCCGAGCAGTTTGTCCTGCAGGCCGACGTTGAAATCCGCCGCCGTCATCTGCGTGAGCGGCCCGAAGAACAGGTTGCCGGTGGTGGAGACGATGGCGTCCACGCGGCCGAGCTTGTCGAACAGCCCGGCCACGCTGTCAGCGTTGGTGATGTCGACCTGGTGGTCGCCCTGCGTCCGGCCGACGCGGATGATCTGGTGCGCCCCGCCCTGCTCCAATTCCGCCACCACGGCGCGGCCCACGGTGCCGCTGGCGCCAATCACGACGATCTTCATGCTGTGCTCCTTCGCTGATTCGGTTGGAATGGCGCCCATTCTTCGCCGAACCCAATGCGCGATAAAGCCGTGGTAACTTCGGCCATCCCTAATCTTGGGTTCGGAATATGGACAAGCTGCGCAGTATGGAAACCTTTGTGGCCGTGGTGGAAGGCGGCAACTTCACCGAGGCGGCCGCGCGGCTGGAGATGTCGGCGGTGATGGTCGGCAAGTACGTAAGCGAGTTGGAGACGCGGCTGGGTGCGCGCCTGCTCCAGCGCAGCACGCGCCGCCAGAGCCTGACCGACGCCGGCCGCGTGTTCTATGAGGACGCCAAGCGCGTGCTGGAGCAGGTGCGCTGGGCCGAGACATCGGTCGAACGGCTGCGCGCGTCGCCGTCGGGCACGTTGCGCGTGAGCGCGCCCACCACCTTCGGCGCGTGCGTGGTCGCCCCGCTGGCGGCGACGTTCCAGCAGGCACATCCGCAGGTGCGCGTGGAGCTGGACCTGAGCAACCGCATGGTCGATCTCGTCGACGAGGGGTTCGACCTCGCCATCCGCATCGGGTCGCTAGGGGACGCCGATCTGGTGGCCAAGCCGCTGTGTGTGTATCGCATGGTCATTTGCGCGTCGCCGGACTATCTCGCGCGCCATGGGCGGCCCGAGACGCCCGCCGACCTGCCCCAGCATCGCTGCCTGTCGCACATGGTGTGGAACAGCCGCAATGCGTGGCAGTTGAGCGGGTGGGATGGCGACACGCCCTGGCGCAACGACCCGGCCTTCACCTGCAATGACGGCCACGGCCTGCGCATGGCCGCCGTGGCGGGCGCCGGGCTGCTGCTGCAGCCGGAAGTGCTGGTGGCCGACGATCTGGCCAGTGGCAAGCTGGTGCGCGTGCTGCAGGCCTACGCGCCGCAGCCGCGGCCGATCCATGTCGTGTATCGGCAGGACCGGCGGCCGTTGCCGAAGCTCACTGGTTTCATTGCGCATCTGCTGGAGCATGTGGCGGCGCGGGTGCCCGCCTGAATAGCGCGACGCGGCACAATAGCGCCCATGAACCCCGAAGACCTCCAACGCCTCGTCACCACGCAAATGCCCTTCGGCAAGTACAAGGGCCGCCTGATCGCCGACCTGCCGGGCCACTACCTGAACTGGTTCGCGCGCGAGGGCTTTCCGCCGGGGCAGATCGGCCGCCTGCTCGCGTTGATGCAGGAGCTGGACCACAACGGCCTGAAGGGCCTGCTCGATCCGCTGCGCAAGGGGTGAAGCGCCAGGCGCGCGGCGGGCGCGCCCGGTACATAGCGTCGGCCGGTCAGCCCCCGATCAGCGAGGTTTCCCACGCGCCGTCTGCACGCGGGCCGTAGCGATTGCCCACCACGTCGTCGAAGGCCACGCGGCTCTCTGCGGCCAGGCCAGGGTCGTTGATCAGCAGCCAACGCTTGCCGTTCAGGTCGAGGTCATAGCCCCCGACAACGATCGCGTGGCCGCCGCCGCGCTTCCAGCCGATGCCGAGCACCACCGGCTGGTTCTTGCCGATCTGCGCGGTCACCTCTTCCCACGTGAGCTGGCGGTCGACCAGCTTGTAGGGGCAACCGTAGGCTTCCAGTGCAGCCTTGATGACGTGGTCGGGCAGGCCGGTGTTCTCGCTGCCCTTGTCTGCGTAGAGCACGCGGCGGCTGATGCTGTCGGCGGTGATGTCCGGATTCACCTTGCCGCGACGGACTTCCAGCACCATCTTCACGCAGGTCGCCCAGCAGATGTCGCTCAGCGGCTGTTGGGCATGCAGCACCGCGGGTTGGGTTCGGGTCATGATGCGTCCTCCTGGAACGTGATGCACCGGCGGGTGCCGGTGTCGCGCCACTATCGCAACGCGGCGCGCGGCCGCCTATGCGGTGGAAGACACGGGAGATCGGCCCGGGCCGATGGTCGATCGCTCAATCGATCAACCGGTCAATCGCCATGGATGTAGCGCACCAGTCCTGCCGCCAGCGCATCGAAGACGACCCGGCAACGCGGGCTGTCGCGCAGGTCTTCATGCATGGCAAGCCAGGTGTCGAGGGTGAGCGAGACTTGATCGGCAAACAGCCGCACGAGATCCGGATTGTGCCGCGCGAGCCCGACCTGGCAGAAGCCGATGCCGAAACCGGCCCGCAGCGCGGCGATGGCCGCGAGGTCACTGTCGGTGCGCAGCGCGAAGCGGTTGCGCTGCATCCACGGCACCAACGCCCGCACGCTGCGCAGGAAGGCGTTCTCCTTGTCGTAGCCGATCAGCACATGGTCGGCCAGCGCGTCGAGCGTGGCGGGCGTGCCGCGCCGCGCCAGATAGCGCCGGTGCGCATACACGCCCAGCTCGATGCCGCCGATATGCCGCGCCACCAGCACGCCCTGGCTGGGCCGCTGCATGCGCACGGCGATGTCGGCCTCGCGACGCAGCAGGTCTTCCATGCGGTTGGACGGCACCAGCTCGATGGTCAACTCGGGATATGCGGCGTGCAGGTCGGCGAGGATGGGCGGCAGCACCTCCACCGCCACCACGTCGCTGGCGGTGATGCGCACCGTGCCGCGCACGCCCTCGCCCTGGCTGGACGCCGCGCGCAGCAAGGCCGCGCTGGTGGCCTCCAGCGATTCCGCAAAGGGCCGCAGCGACAGCGCTGCCTCGGTCGGACTCAGGCCCTGCTGGGTACGGATGAACAGCGAGAAGCCGAGCGCCCGCTCCAGTGCGTCGACATGGCGGCCGGCAGTCGGTTGCGTCAGCCCCAGCGCGCGCGCCGCGCCCGACAGCGAGCCCTCCCGCACGACGGCGAGAAAGGTCCGATACAGCTCCCAGCCAGGCTCGGGTGTGATCATACAAATCCGTATAGCTGCACGCTCATCATCAACAATTCCATTGAAACACAGGTGCGACCAGAATGCCTCCATCGCAACGCTCACACACCCCTGGAGCAGATGATGGACAACACGAAACGCATTGCACTGGTACTGGGCGCCACCGGCGGCATCGGCGGCGAAATGGCGCGGCAGCTGGTGGCGCGCGGTTGGCACGTGCGTGCACTGCAGCGCAATCCGGATGCGCTGGAGCACCGCAACGCCACCCTCGAATGGGTGCGCGGCGATGCCATGGTGCGCGAGGACGTGGTCGCCGCCGCGCGCGGCACCGAGCTGATCATCCACGCCGTCAACCCGCCGGGCTACCGCAACTGGGCCGGCCAGGTGCTGCCGATGATCGACAACACCATCGCTGCCGCCCGCGCATCCGGTGCGCGCATCGTGCTGCCGGGTACGGTCTACAACTTCGGGCCGGAGACGTTTCCGGTGCTGCGCGAGACTTCGGCGCAGCAGCCGCTCACACGCAAGGGCAAGCTCCGCGCGGAGATGGAGCGGCGCCTGCAGGCCGCCAGCGCCGACGGCGTGCACAGCCTGATCGTGCGCGCAGGCGATTTCTTCGGGCCGCAGACCGGCAACAACTGGTTTGCCGCTGCGCTGGTGCGGCCGGGCAAGGCGGTGGGCACTGTCATTCGCCCGGGCGCACGGGGCGTCGGCCACCAATGGGCCTATCTGCCGGATGCCGCCGAAACCATGCTGCGCCTGATCGAACTGGGCGACCGCCTACCCGACTTCGCCGTCTATCACATGCGCGGCCACTGGGATGCCGACGGCACGCAGATGCCCCGCACGATCGGCCGTGCCGTCGGCCGCCAGGTCAAAACGCGCGCCTTCCCGTGGTGGGTGTTGCCGCTGCTGTCGCCGTTCTCGGAGACGATGCGTGAGATGCGGGAGATGCGCTACCTGTGGCAGCAGCCCATGCGCATGGACAACGCCAAGCTTGTGCAGGCCCTGGGCGCCGAGCCGCACACGCCGTGGGACGAGGCGGTGGGCACGACGCTGCGCAGCCTAGGCTGCCACTGACACGCGCGCTGCCGTCGCCAGGAAGTGCGTCAGGTCGGGAGTCGGCTGGCCGGCCACCTTGGCGAGGTCATCCCAGCGGCGCAGTTGCAGCGCATCGGCGGCATAGGCACGCTGCAGGAAGGCTTCGGCCTCTTCGGTGGAGAACACGCCGCCCTGCAGCGCGAGGCTGCGCACGGAGTCGGCCGACAGGCGCGCGTAGTAATGCGCATCGATCGCGCACAGGCAACGCTTGGCGTCCACGTGGAGGCGGATCGGCTCGAGCACGGCGTCGGGAAAGACCGCTCGCAGGAACGGCAGCGCGAAGTACTGATGCTGATCGTCAATACCGTGGGCCGTGGGCGTATCCCCTTGCAGGTTCAGCAGGTGACCCAGATCGTGCAGCAGCGCAGCGGTGACGAGCGCATCCGATGCGCCCGCCGCTTCCGCCAAGGCGGCGGTCTGCAGCGCGTGCTCCAGCTGGGTGACGGGCTCACCGCTGTAGGCAATGTCGCCGTGGCGGTCAAAGAGCGTGCGGATGTCGTCGAGGCTGAGCGCCATGATGCTGCGGGTGAGCGAAACCCTGCAGCGTAGCCCGTACATGCGGCAAATCCATGACGGCACGCCAGGCATTAGCCGTCATGATGGCTCCGATTAAAAAATTTGCCTGGGAACGTGCAACGTGCGGCGCTATCTTCAGGGCCTCCCCTACCTCGGAGCCCATCATGTTGCTCGCAGGACAATCGGTGCAGGTCGCCCAGGCGCTCGAACAGGTGACCGACTACTGGTCGCCGCGCATCGTCGGCCAGGTCAACGACCAGTACATCAAGGTCGCCAAACTCAAGGGCGAATTCGTCTGGCACGACCACCCGCATGAAGACGAGCTGTTCTTCGTGGTCTACGGCCGCCTGAAGATCGCCTTCGAAGACCGCGCCGACGTGCACCTCGGCCCAGGCGAGTTCTGCGTGGTGCCGCGCGGCGTACGCCACTGCCCCGTCGCCGACGAGGAATGCGGGATCATGCTGATCGAAACGGTGACCACGCAGCACACCGGCGACACCGTCACCGAACGCACCGTGTCGCTCGACACGCAGCTCAGCGCCGCCTGAGCCTCAGCGCACGAACGCGTCGTAGGCCGTCTTCAGGATCAGCGCACGAACGCGTCGTAGGCCGTCTTCAGGATCAGCGCCAGCACCACCACGATAAACACCTTGCGCACAAAGCGGCTGCCATGCCGCAGCGCAAGGTGGCTGCCGACCTGGTTGCCCGCCACGTTGGCCACCGCCATCACCAGGCCGAGCTGCCACCAGACGTGGCCCTTGGACGCCAGCAGCAGCAAGGCCGCCACATTCGTCGCCAGGTTGACGATCTTGGTGGACGCCGACGCGTGCAGGAAGTCATAGCCGAACACGCGCACGAACACGATCATCAGGAAGCTGCCAGTGCCCGGGCCGAACACGCCGTCGTAGAAACCGATGACCGCACCCGCCAGCAACGCCACCGCGCGTTCGCGCCCGCCGGAGAGGCTGGGGGCGTGTTCCGCGCCGAGGTTCTTCTTGGCGACCGTGTAGACCAGCAACGCCACCAGCACGAACGGCAACGCACGGCGCAGCGGCTCGGCGGGGATATGCGTGAGCGCCCATGCGCCCAGCAGCGAGAACAGAAAGGCTGTCACCACCGCCGGCGCCGTCGCGCCCCAGTAGATGCGCACCGTACGGCCATAGCGCAGCGCCGCCGTGGCCGTGCCGGACATCGACGCGACCTTGTTGGTGCCGATCAGCGTGGCGGGGGCGATATTCGGGTACGCCGAGAACAGCGCAGGGATCTGCACCAGGCCGCCGCCACCGGCCACGGCATCGATCAGGCCAGCCAGGAAGCCGGCCACGGCGAGCAAAGCGAATTCCATCAGGGAAACAGAAACAGGCGGGTGAACAGAGTGACTTAGCCCAGCGACTTGGGCGACGGGCGCGCGCTGCGCAGCCAGCAGCCGGTGGCGTCCGGCACAAAGCCGAGCGCGGCGGCATCGGCCCCGGACAGGGCAGCCGGCGGCAGCAGGACGTGGAGTATGCCATGTGCGCGGGCGTACTCACTGATGGCCCTCAGCGCGGCCTCCCGCGTGCCCGCCCCGCCCCCGAAAACCTGGACGCCGACCGGCATCCACGCGACCAGCCCGCCCAACGTCAGGTGTGGCACCAGTGTGATCGGCGCGACGCCGAGCAGCGCAGCCCCGTCTTCCACGAGAAAGCACGGATGCTGGCTGGGATGGCCCAGCAGTGCATCAACGGCATGCGCCAGCTGCAGTGGTGCGGCCGTGGCGATGGCCGCCAATGCGGACAACAGGCGGGCACGATCGTCAGGCGTGGCAAGGCGGGTGGATGGCGACATGGGTGGCTCGAAGCGAAGGCGCCATTGTCATGCAGCGGGCGCATAGGCGTCGACTCCGAATGCATTTCACTTGTGAATCGGCAGCGACAAGAATGAAGACAAGCACCCCACGGAGCCCCGCCATGACCGACCCGACCCGCGCCCTGACCTTGCAGCTGTTGCAATCGCTGGCCGAGCGGCCGCGGCCCTATGCCGAAGTGCTGGAAACGTGGCGGACGTCGTGTCCGCGGCTGTCGATCTGGGAAGATGCGTGCATTGACGGGCTGGTGGACTGCGCGCCCGAGTCGCATCTGGTAACGGTCAGTGCCCGCGGTCGGGCCCTGCTGGCGGCGGGCGCCTAAGCCGCAAGAACTGGGCGCCACAAACTAAAAGGCCCTGCCGGGGATCACCTGGCAGGGCCTCTGTTTTATTTAGCATCTCCACCGTACGTACGGTGTGTGCTGTCGTCTCCTCGCTCCCGCCTCATTAATCTCGTGCGAAAACCGTAACGAGACTGTAAAAGATGCACCGCAATGCAGCAACTAGAGCAAACCCTTACGGTGCATTGCGCACCAAGACCACTCTTTCGAGGGGATCGTGACGGCATCTCCGGCGATCCCACAGCATTGTGATGTCAACGCCGCAACCAGGGCACGCGCGCCACGATTTCGCCCATGATGCCACGGCGGAAGGTCAGCACGCAGATCACGAAGATCGCGCCCGTGACCGTCGTCACCGATTCGCCCAGCACGTTGAAGCCGTCCACGCCGGTGGCGCCGGCCAGGAAGGTGCCGATATCGCCGAGCTTGTTCTCCAGCGCGATCACCAGCGCCGCGCCCAGCAGCGGGCCGGACAGGATGCCCAGGCCGCCCACCAGCGTCATCAGGATCACCGAGCCGGACATCGCCCAGTGCACATCGGTGAGCGTCTCGAAGCCCAGCACCAGGGTCTTGAGCGCACCGGCCAAGCCGGCCAGTGCGGCCGACAGCACGAAAGCCAGCAACTTGAAGCGGTCGGTGTCGTAGCCCAGCGAGATGGCGCGCGGCTCGTTCTCCTTGATGGCCTTGAGGATCTGCCCGAACGGCGAGTGGATGGTGCGCACAATCAGCAGGAAGGCCGCCGCCACGATGGCGAGCACGACGTAGTACAGCGTCAGGTCGCTCGACAGGTCGAGCAGCCCGAACAGCTTGCCGCGCGGCACGCCCTGCAGGCCGTCTTCGCCGCCGGTGAACGGCGCCTGCAGGCAGAAGAAGTAGAACATCTGTGCCAGCGCCAGCGTGATCATGGCGAAGTAGATGCCTTGGCGGCGGATCGCCAGCAGGCCAACCACCAGGCCGATCAGCGCGCCCGCCGCCGTGCCAGCCAGCAGGCCCAGCTCCGGCGTCACGTTCATGTCGCGCATCATGTAGCCAGCCACATAGCCCGCGCCGCCGAAGAACGCCGCGTGCCCGAACGACAGCAGCCCGGTATAGCCCAGCAGCAAGTTGAACGCCGAGGCAAACAGCACGAAGCACAGCAGCTTGGCGACGAACACCGGATACGCGCCCACCAGCGGCGCGGCAACGAGCGCCACCAGCAGCAGGCCGTACAGGATGAACTTGAAGGAAGAGGTGTGGTTCATGGTGGGCACGTCGCTCATTTCTCTTTACCGAACAGGCCCGCCGGACGCACCAGCAGCACCAGCACCATGATCACGAACACCACGGTGGACGACGCCTGCGGATAGAACACCTTGGTCAGCCCCTCGATCACGCCCAGCCCCAGGCCGGTGACGATCGAGCCGAGGATCGACCCCATGCCGCCGATCACCACCACCGCAAACACGGTGATGATCATGCTCTGCCCCATCAGCGGCGAGATCTGAATGACCGGGGCGGCCAGCACGCCGGCAAACGCCGCCAGCGCCACGCCAAAGCCGTAGGTGAGCGTGACCATCAGCGGCACGTTCACGCCGAAGGCTTCGACCAGCTTGGGGTTCTCGGTGCCGGCGCGCAGGTAGGCGCCCAGCTTGGTCTTCTCGATCATGAACCAGGTGGCGAAGCACACCGTCAGCGAGGCCACCACCACCCACGCGCGATAGTTGGGCAGCACCATGAAACCGAGGTCGGTGGCGCCCTGCAGCGCCTCAGGCGCCGAATACGGCAGGCCCGACACGCCGTAGATCGCGCGGAACACGCCCTCGATCACGAGCGTGACGCCCAGCGTCAGCAGCAGGCCGTAGAGATGATCCAGCTTGTAGATGAAGCGCAACATGGTGCGCTCGATCACCACGCCCACCAGCCCGATAGCCAAGGGCGACACCACCAGCATCACCCAGTACGGCAACTCGAGGTAGGACAGGCCCATCCACGTGAGCACCGCGCCCAGCATGAACAGCGCCCCGTGCGCGAAATTGATGACGTTGAGCAGCCCGAAGATGACCGCAAGGCCCAGGCTCAACATCGCATAGAAGGAACCGTTGACCAGACCCAGCAGCAGCTGGCTGAGCATGGCCGGTAGCGGAACGCCAAAGATTTCCATCGCGGTCAGGTAAGAGACACTAAGACACCAACACAACGTAGACCGCGCCGCCACCCACGCGGGCAGCGGCGCCGGATTGCTTACAGACTTACTTCTTCCACAGCGCGCACTTCGACTCGGCTTGCGTTGCAAAGGCCTGGTCACCCGGGATGGTCGCCACAACCTTCATGTAGTCCCACGGCTTCTTCGATTCGGCCGGGGTCTTCACCTGCAGCAGGTACATGTCGTGGATGCCGCGGCCGTCCTGGCGGATGGTGCCCTTGGTGTAGAAGTCGTCGATCTTCATCTTCTTGAGCTGGGCGATCACCTTGTCCGGATCGTCCGTGCCGGCGGCGGCCACCGCCTTGATGTAGTTCGACACCGCCGAGTAGTCGGCCGCCTGCAGGCTGCTCGGCATCTTCTTCATCTTCATGAAGTAGCGGTTGGCGAACTTGCGGCTGGCGTCGTTCATGTCCCAGTACCAGCTGTCCGTCATCAGCAGGCCTTCAGCCGTCTGCAGGCCAACGCTGTGCACGTCGTTGATGAACATCAGCAGGCCGGCGATCTTCATCGACTTGGTGATGCCGAATTCCTTGGCCGCCTTGATCGAGTTGATGGTGTCGCCGCCGGCGTTGGCCAGGCCCAGGATCTGCGCCTTGGACGACTGCGCCTGCAGCAGGTACGACGAGAAGTCCGACGCCGACAGCGGATGCTTGACCGAGCCCACCACCGTACCGCCGTTGGCCTTGACCACGGCCGCGGTGTCGTTCTCCAGCGAGTGACCGAAGGCGTAGTCGGCGGTCAGGAAGAACCACGACTTGCCGCCCTGCTTGACCACCGCGCTGCCGGTGCCCTTGGCCAGCGCCACCGTGTCATACGCGTAGTGGATCGTGTACGGCGTGCATTCCTCGTTGGTCAGGCGCGCGGTGCCGGCACCGATGGCGATGAAGGGACGCTTCTTCTCGGCGGCCACCTTGCTCATCGCCAGCGAGGTGGCGGAGTTGGTGCCGCCCAGCAGCATGTCGATGCCCTGCTGGTCCATCCACTCGCGCGCCTTGGAGGCGGCGATGTCGGCCTTGTTCTGGTGGTCGGCCGTGACCAGTTCGATCGGCTTGCCGAGCACCTTGCCGCCCGCATCCTCGATCGCCATCTTGACCGCCTCGACGCCGCCTTGGCCGTCGATGTCGGCATACAGGCCGGAGAGGTCGGTGATGTAGCCGATCTTCACCTTGTCGCCGCTCACCTGGGCGTGGGCGCTGAACGCCGCAATGCCCAGCCCTGCCGCCATCAGTGCACCAGCCAGCTTCTTGAGTGTCATGGTCTTGTCTCCTGTGTCGTACGGCACGGCGGATCACGCCGCGCAAAGGTCCTGCAAATCGATCAAACGCCGAGCAATTCGTGCAGCACCGGCATCTTGTCCTGCAACTGCGCCGCCTCGAAACGCTCGACGATGCGGCCGTGTTCCATCACATAGAAGCGATCGGCCAGCGGCGCGGCAAAGCGGAAGTTCTGCTCCACCATCACCACCGTGTAGCCGCGCTTCTTGAGCATCAGGATCATGCGGGCCAGCGCCTGCACGATCACCGGCGCGAGCCCTTCGGAAATCTCATCGAGCAGCAGCAGGTTGGCGCCGGTGCGCAGGATGCGCCCGACCGCCAGCATCTGCTGCTCGCCGCCCGACAGGCGCGTGCCCTGGCTCTGGCGGCGCTCTTTCAGGTTGGGGAACATCTCGTAGATCTCGGCCACGCTCATACCCGCGTTGCCGCTCTTGGCGACCTGGCCCTTCAGCACCGGCGGCAGCATCAGGTTCTCTTCGCACGACAGGCTGGAGAAGATGCCGCGCTCTTCCGGGCAGTAGCCGATGCCGCAGTGGGCGATCTTGTGCGTGGGCAGGTCGATGGTCTCGACGCCCTGGCCGCTCGTGTCGTGCACGACGATCGAACCCTTGCGCGTGCCGACCAGGCCCATGATGGCGCGCAGCGTGGTGGTGCGGCCCGCGCCGTTGCGGCCGAGCAGCGTGACGACCTCGCCGCGGTTCACGGTCAGGTCGACGCCATGCAGGATGTGCGATTCGCCGTACCAGGCGTGCAGGTCCTTGATCTGGAGCGCGGGCGTGCTCATGCAATGTTCTCGTGTGTTCGGGTCAAGCGTTCGCTTGCGTTCATGAGGCGGCGCGCGGCCGCATCGAAAGACCGGTCAGCGCCGGTTAGTGGCCTTCCAGCGCCGCGTCGGCGGTGCCCATATAGGCTTCCATCACCTGCGGGTTCTTCGAGACGTCTTCGTACGGGCCCTCGGCCAGGATCTGGCCGCGCTGCAGCACCGTGATCTTGTCAGCGATGGACGACACCACGTTCATGTTGTGCTCGACCATCAGGATCGTGCGCCCTTGCGCTACGCGTTGAATGAGCGCCGTCACGCGATCGACGTCTTCGTGGCCCATGCCCTGCGTGGGCTCGTCGAGCAGCATCAGCTCCGGCTCCATCGCCAGCGTGGTGGCGATCTCCAGCGCGCGCTTGCGGCCGTAGGGCAACTCCACCGTCACGGTGTTCGCAAACTGCGTGAGGTCGACCTGCTCCAGCAGCTCCATCGCGCGGTCGTTCAGCACGTTGAGCGATTGCTCGCTGCGCCAGAACGCATAGGCCGTACCGAGCTGGCGCTGCAGCCCGACGCGAACGTTTTCCATCACCGACAGGTGCGGAAACACGGCAGAGATCTGGAACGAGCGGATCACGCCCCGGCGGGCGATCTGGGCCGGCTTCTCGGACGTGATGTCGACACCGTTGAACAGGATGGTGCCGCGCGTGGGCACCAGGAATTTGGTCAGCAGGTTGAAGCAGGTGGTCTTGCCCGCGCCGTTCGGGCCGATGAGCGCGTGGATCGACCCGCGCCGCACCCGCAGGTTGACGTCGGACACAGCGGTGAAGCCCTTGAAGGCCTTCGTGAGTCCGCGCGTTTCGAGAATGATGTCCTGCGCCATGATTCCCTGCTGTCTCCCGCCTATTTTTGGTGCGGATGATTGTCATCGGGTGCTGCGTCGCAATACATCGGGGTTTGTACCGAGGCGCCTGAGCCCTCGCTTACAACCGGCAAACCCGCGCCAGCATTGGCTTCGCAGCCCGTCGATGGGGTTACGTAGAGTTACGTATCGGACAGATACGGATTGTCTATGAATATGACGCCGGTGTCATGTTGCAGCGTTGTGACAGCCGCTCAGGCCGCCACCGCCTCACCCCGTGCCCGCGCCTTGCGCGCCGCCACGATCATCTCCGCCGCCTTCTCCGCGATCATGATCGTCGGCGAGTTGGTGTTGCCCGAGGTGATGGTCGGCATGACGGACGCATCCGCCACGCGCAGGCCCTCGATGCCGCGCACGCGCAGCTGCGCGTCGACCACTGCGTTGGCGTCATCCGCGCGACCCATGCGGCAGGTGCCGACCGGGTGGAAGATGGTGGTGCCGATGTCGCCGGCGGCACGGGCGAGTTGCTCATCGCTCTGCACGGCAGCACCAGGCAGATACTCCTCGGGCCGGTACTTCGCCAGTGCCGGCTGCGACACGATGCGGCGCGTCAAGCGCAGCGAATCGGCGGCGACCTTGCGGTCTTCCTCCGTCGACAAATAGTTGGGCGCGATGACCGGCGCCGCAAACGGATCGGCCGAGGCGATATGCACCGCGCCGCGCGAGGTCGGCCGCAGGTTGCACACGCTGGCGGTGAAGGCATTGAACGCGTGCAGCGGCTCGCCAAACTTGTCCAGCGAAAGCGGCTGCACGTGGTACTCGACATCGGGCCGCGTGACCGACGGATTCGAGCGCGCGAACACCCCCAGCTGCGACGGCGCCATGCTCATCGGCCCGCTCTGGTTGAAGGCGTACTGCATGCCGATCAGTGCCTTGCCCCACCAGTGCGCCGCGCGCGTGTTCAGCGTCGGCACACCGTGGACCTTGACCACGCTGCGCAGCTGCAGATGATCCTGCAGGTTCTCGCCGACGCCCGGCAGCGCGTGCCGCACCGTCATGCCCAGCGCCTGCAGCCGCTCCGGCTGGCCGATGCCCGACAGCTCCAGCAACTGCGGTGAATTCACCGCGCCGGCCGAGAGCACCACCTCCTCGCGCGCGGCCACGGTGTAGTCCCGTCCCGCCCCGCGATACATCACGCCCGTGCAGCGCTTGCCGTCAAACGTGAGCGTGCGCACCTGCGCCCCGGTGACGATGGTCAGGTTCGGCCGCTCCGATGCCGGCCGCAGGAAACCCTTGGCCGTGCTCCAGCGGATGCCGCGCTTCTGGTTGACCTCGAAATAGCCGACGCCGAAGTTGTCGCCGCGGTTGAAGTCATTCGTGCGCGGGATGCCGGCCTGCACCGCCGCCTCGATGAAGGTTTCCAGCACCTCCCAGTGCAAGCGCTGCGGCTCGACGCGCCATTCGCCGTCGGCGCCGTGCCATGCGTTGGTGCCGCCGTGGTGGTTCTCGGAGGCCTTGAAGAGCGGCAGCACGGCGTCCCACCTCCACGAATCATCGCCGGTGAGGGCGGCCCAGCCGTCATAGTCTTCACGCTGGCCGCGCATATAGATCATGCCGTTGATCGACGAGCAGCCGCCCAGCACGCGGCCGCGTGGGTAGCCGAGGGAGCGGCCATTCAGGCCCGGTTCTGCGCGCGTGCGGTAGAGCCAATCGGTGCGCGGGTTGCCGATGCAGTACAGGTAGCCGACGGGGATGTGGATCCAGTGGTAGTCGTCTTTGCCGCCTGCCTCGAGCAGGAGCACGGAGACGTCCGGGTCGCGCGTCAGGCGGTTGGCCAGGACGCAGCCGGCGGAGCCTGCGCCGATGATGATGTAGTCGTAGGTTTCCATGTCTCCGTGCTCTTCTCTGATGTGCTGGTTTTTGTTTTTGTACTTTTGGTGCATCCCTTGTTTCATCCCCTGCCGGGGCTGACTCACTTTCTTTGTCTTGCCAAAGAAAGTAAGCAAAGAAAGGCGCGCCCGAGATGGCGACCCCCTCCTTGAATTTTCGTAACCGGGCGGAGGCGGGCCAAACTCGCTTCGCTCAAACAGTGTCCCGCCTTTTTTCCGCCCGCTTACAAAAATTCAAGGCGCCATCTAGGGCAGGGGCAAAGCAAACCGTCGAACATGGGGCGAGTCACCAGGAACGGGCTTGGCGCATGCCTGCGCGTACCGTTGGTTTGGCCTTTTGTCCTTTGACGTTGAGCCTAGATGGCGCCTTGAATTTCTGTTGCAGGGAGGAAAAAGAGAGGAGGCTGTCTGAGCGAAGCGAGTTTGCCTCCTCTCCCTCCCTGCGACTGAAATTCAAGGAGGGGGTCGCCATCTCGGCGCGCCTTTCTTTTGCCTACTTTTCTTTGGCAAGACAAAGAAAAGTAGGTCAGCCCCGGCAGGGGATGACAGAAGGGATGCACCACCAGCCCAAAGCCAACCTCACATCAAATCCGAGAAGCCAACCACTCCGTCATCTTCCCAAACACCTCACCCCGCATCGGCTGCGCCTCATTGAAGATCTCGTGATACCCGCTCTCAAACCAAGCGAGCGTGCGCAGATCTTCCGGCGCATTGGCATAGAAATCCCGGCTGCCGGAAGGATCGACAATCGTGTCCGATCCACCCGCCATCAGCAGCATAGGCGCCTCCAGCCGCGCGGCATCCTGCTGCGCCTGGGTAATCGCATTAAGCATGAATTCCAGCAACGACGCACTGATCGTCTTCTGCACCAGCGGGTCCACCCGATACGCCGCGCCGATGGACGGATCATGCGACAGCTTGGCAGGGTCCACCGGATTGGGCACCGGCAACTTGGGCGCGATCGCAGAGAGAATGCCGCGCACGATGCCCGTGCCGGGCGGCAGCTTGACCCGCAGCGCCGGCGATGACAGCAGCACGCCGCGCACCGGCCGGATGCGCGCGGTTGCAAAGCGCGCGACGATCAGCCCGCCCATGCTGTGCCCAAGCACGAACGGCATCTCGCTCCATTCGGCGACGGCAGCGTCGAGGATTTCTGCGAGGTCGGTGAGGTAGTTGTCCGGCGCGTCGAGCGCCATGCGCGGGCCGCCGCTCTTGCCGTGGCCGCGCAGGTCGAAGGCTCGTACGCGCAGGCCGAGGTCGGTCAGCACCTTCGCCACATGCGGGTAGCGCCCGCAGTGCTCGGCCATGCCGTGCACGAGGATGACGGTGCCGCGGGACACACCCGCTTCCGGGGCCGGAAGCCAAGTGCGGACGAACAGCTCGGTGCCATCCTTCATGCGCTGGCGTGTCTCCAGCGCGCCAGCCACGGCGGGGGCTTGCGTCATGGGCGTCGTCTCCTCTTTGGGTTGCCAGATTGTGGCATAGACGCCGCCTGCTGCATTGGAGGAATCAGTCTGGCGTTGGCGCCCCCTCGTCCGACGCGCCGCAACAGGTGGCCTGATCCCCTGCCACGCCCTCCAGGATCGGACAGTCGGGCCGGTCATCTCCATGGCACGCGTCGGCCAACGTCAGGAGCGTGTCGCGCATGCCCTGCAGCTCGCGGATGCGCGCATCGAGATCGGCCACATGGCGCAGCGTGATGGACTTCACGTCGGCGCTGGCACGCGCGCGGTCGTGCCAGAGCGAGAGCAGCGTGCGGATCTCCTCCAGCGAGAACCCCAGCGAGCGCGACCGGTGGATGAAGCGCAGCACATGCACCGCGCGTGCGTCGTACATGCGGTAGTTGCCCTCGGTGCGCGGGCTGGGCGGCAGCAGGCCGATGCTCTCGTAGTAGCGGATCATCTTGGCGGTCACGCCGCTCGTCTTGGCCGCTTCGCCGATATTGACGGGGCCCTGGTTGGCGTTCAGATCAGTGCGGGTCATGCGCCCTCTCCTGCCTGGGGGGCGATGGCGCTGGCGGCTTCCCACCGCGGACGCCAGCGCCGCAGCATCAGCGCGTTGGTGACGACGCTCACGCTGGAGAACGCCATCGCCGCGCCGGCAAAGGTGGGCGAGAGCAAGCCGAACGCCGCCAGCGGAATCCCCACCACGTTGTAGACGAAGGCCCAGAACAGGTTCTGGCGGATCTTGGCGACCGTGCGCGCCGACAGGTCCAGCGCGGCCGCCACCAAACGCGGCTCGCCACGCATGAGCGTGATGCCGGCGGCCTGCATGGCGACGTCGGTGCCGGTGGCCATGGCGATGCCGACGTCGGCGGCGGCCAGCGCGGGTGCATCGTTGATGCCATCACCGACCATCGCCATCACATGGCCGCGCTGCTGCCACGCGGCCACGCGTGCAGCCTTGTCCTGCGGCAGCACCTGCGCGGCCACCTCGTCGATGCCTAGCGCCTCGGCGACGCTGCGCGCGGCGCCGGCGTTGTCGCCCGTGACCAGCGCGGTGCGGATGCCGCGCTGGCGCAGTGCGTCCACAGCTTCCCGCGCGCCCGGCTTGAGCGCATCACCAAAGGCGATCAGGCCCAGCAGATGAACCCCGCCCTGCCCGCCTTGCGCGAGCCACGAGACGGTGTTGCCTTGTGCTTCCAATGCCTCGGCACGCGCCTGCAGTGCGCTGCGATCGAGGTGCAGTTCATCCATCCAGCGCGCATTGCCGAGGCACAGCGCGGTGCCGTCCACGAGGCCGCGCGTGCCGCGCCCGGCCAGCACCTCGGGCGCTTGCGCAGGCATGACGGTGCGGCCTTGTACCGCCACATAGTCGCGCGTGGCCTGTGCCAGCGGATGGGTGTTCTCAGCCTGCAGCGCGGCAAGCTGGTCGAGCAGTTGGCCAGCGTCGATGCCCGGAGCGGCCTCCACCGCCACCACGCGCGGCTGGCCGACGGTGAGCGTGCCGGTCTTGTCGAACACGACGAAATCCACCTGCTGCGCCCGCTCGAGCGCCTGTGCATCGGCAATCAGGATGCCGCGCCGCGCGCCCGCGCCGGTGCCCGCCATGATGGCCGACGGCGTGGCCAGCCCCAGCGCGCACGGGCAGGCGATCACCAGCACCGCCACCGCGTTGACGATGGCGGCCTCCCACCCCGCCCCGGCGATCGCCCAGCCGGCCAGGGTGAGCAGCGCCGCCACCAGCACGGCCGGTACGAAGATGGCGCTTACGCGGTCCACCAGTTGCTGGATCGGCGGCTTGGCGGCCTGCGCGTCTTCGACCAGTCGGATGATGCGCGAGAGCATGGTGTCCGCGCCGATGGCCGTGGTGTGCACCAGCAGCACGCCGTCGGTGGCGATGGCGCCGGCGGTGACATGGTCGCCCTCACGCTTGGGCACAGGCAGGCTTTCGCCGGTCAGCATTGATTGGTCGACGTGGCTGGCACCCTCGGCCACCGTGCCGTCGACGGGGATGCGCTCGCCCGCGCGCACCGACACCAGGTCGCCCACCCGCACCCGGGCGATGGGGATGTCGCGCAAGGTGCCATCCGCGCCGCGCACCCGGGCGGTCTCGGGCCGTAACGCCTGCAGCGCGCGGATGGCCTGCGCGGTCTGTCGCTTGGCGCGTGCTTCCAGCCACTTGCCCAGCCGCACCAGCGTGATGACCACGGCGGCGCTCTCGAAATACAGGTGCGGCATGCCATCGGCGCCCGCACGCCACCACAGCCACAGCGACAGGCCATAGGCCGCCGACGTCCCGAGTGCGACCAGCAGGTCCATGTTGCCGGCACCCGCGCGCAGCGCCTTCCAACCCGACTTGTAGAACCGCGCGCCGATGACGAACTGCACCGGCGTCGCCAGCAGCCATTGCACCCAGGCCGGCAGCATCCATTCAATGCCGAGCCAGCCGGCGACCATCGGCACCACCAGCGGCACGGATAACCCTGCAGCCATCCACACCGGGCCGGCACCGTCCCAGAAGCTGGGTTCAGGAACAGCCGGCGCGGCATGCGCCTCCGAAGCGAGGCGCGCGTCATAGCCAGCGGCCTCCACGGCAGCGACCAGGAGGTCTCCCGCCGCCGCACCCTGCACGCGGGCGCGTTCGGTGGCGAGGTTGACGCTGGCCTCGGTCACACCGGGCACGGCACGCAGCGCGCGTTCAACCCGGCCGGCACAGGCGGCGCAGGTCATCCCGCTGATTTCCAGATCGAGCGATGGGGCGTCGGCAAGCGCGGCGGCAGTCATGGCAAGGACAGATTCGTGGAAGATGGCAGCAGCCTGGACCTTCCCATGTTGGTAAGGTCAAGCCTCATCTTACACTTGCGCTTCCCATGGTGGGAAGGTTCATACTGCAAACCGTGTTCCCTTCCCCCCCCTCGCTTTCGGAGTCTCGAATGACCACGTTTTCCGTTGAAGGCATGAGCTGCGGCCATTGCGTCGCCGCCGTCACCCGCGCCGTGCAGAAGGTCGACGCCGGCGCTCAGGTGCAGGTCGATCTGTCCCGCCAGACCGTCGTCGTGCAAAGCGGCGCCGGCGCTGACGTGCTCAAGGCCGCCATCGAGGAGGCCGGTTACCCGGTCAAGGCCTTCGCCTAAGTTGGTGCTGACAAACAAAAAGGCGTGCCGCGATGGCACGCCTTTTTTGTGGCCGATGGCTTCGCTTAGAAGCGGTAGCCGACGGTCAGGAAGGTCACGACCGGGTTGATCTTGATCTTCGCTTCGCTCTGGATATGCACGCCGTTGGCCAGCGTGGTGTCGATCGAGGCGGTGGTCTTGAGCGGCAGGTACGACACCGACAGGCCGACCAGCCAGTTGCGGTTGAAGGCATACGTCACACCGGCGTTGACCACCGGGTTCCACGAGCTGTCGGTCGACACCGAGCTCGAGCTGCCCGGCGTGCCGCGGCCCAGCACCATGGTCTGGAAGGCGCCGTTGGTGATCTTCGCATCGGTGAACCACGTGTAGTTCACGCCCAGGCCCACGTACGGGCGCAGTGCGGTCTCGGCGCCGCCGAAGTACCACTTGACCAGGATGGTCGGGCTCCACTGCTTGGCGGTGCCAAGCTCGCCAAAGCCGCCGAACGTGCCCGTGCCGTTGATCTTGTGCGTCGGCGGGATGCCGCCGGCGAATTCAGCGGCAAGGTTGTCGGTGAAGAAGTGCGTGAAGGCGAGGCCCAGCGTATCGCCGTCAGTGATCTTGGCGCCGGTGCCTGCCACCGGAGCATTGATGGGCATGGGGCCGACGCTCTTGACGAACAGCGGATCGCTCGAGCTGTTCGGGGCGATGTGGAACCAGCCCAGGCTCACAACGTTGCTACCCGCGCTTTGGGCGTGGGCAGCGGCGGAGAGAATCATCCCGGCGGCGACCGCCAGTGCTTTCTTATAGGTCATGTCTGCTGTGCTCCTGTATGAAACGCTTTCAGCGCAAACGTTGCGCGTGCGTTTTAAGTCTCCTCCCTGGCGGAGGGACGGCCATTATCCCGCCTGATTGCCTTGGCTAGAACCCTTTTCCTAGAGGTTTCCTGTTACAAGCGGCACGAAAAACACAGTTCTGGCGGTGATCTTCGTCAAGCGTTGTGTTTTTAAACAGGTTTGACCTTTGAGAGCGCCAGCACGCAGGCCGCAAGGTCCCACAAGGCGCTGCCCACGCTCTTGAAAACCACCGGCACGGCTGCCGCCGCGGGCGGGATGGCATCGGGCGCGACGTCGATGCACTGCTGCAGTGGCCGCACGCGCGACCACGGCACGCCGGCCTGCAGCAGGTCGCCGGCCTCGACCTCCAGGTCGACCAGGGTGTCGGCAAAGAGCCGGTCGGATGCCGCCGCTTGCACGCACAGGCGTGGCGGCAACTCGGCCATGTCGGGCCGGAAGGCGCCGACGGCGGCAATGAAATGCCGCGGACCCCAGCGGTAGCCGGTGGCGGAAGCGCCCAGCTCGGCCAGATCGGGCAGCACCGGCTCGGTGGACGGCGTGGCGGTAATCACCAGCGGCCGGTCCGGCAGCACCGTGCGCGCGGCTTCGGCCACACCGGATGCATTGCCGCCGGCCAGCGCGGCAGCCTCCATCCCCAGCCGGCGGGCGTGGGCGGCCAATGCCTCGGCGCTGTCGAGGGTGCGCGCGATGATGGTGACGCGCCGCGTGCCGAGCCCGATGCGGAAGGCCTCCAGGTGCGCCCGCGCCTGCGCGCCGGCACCGATCAGCAGCAGATCGCCTGCCGGCTGCGGCGCCAGCAGGCGAGCGGCCAGCAGCGACACCGCCGCGGTGCGATGCGCCGTGACCGTCGGACCGTCGAGCAGCAGGCGGCGCACGCCGGTCTGGGCGTCCATCACCACCACCTCGCCGTGGATGGCGGGCAGCCCGTGCGAAGCGTTGTGCGGATGCACGGTGATCATCTTGGTGATGGCGATGTCGGCATTGCAGGCCGGCATGAGCAGCAGGCTCCCCGGGCCCGGCACCGGCATGACCAACCGCGCGGGAGCCCGGGCACGGCCGGCGCGCGCGTCACGCAACACCTGGGCGATGGCGTCGGCCAGCGCGGCATAAGGCAGGCGCGCCGCTGTCGCGGCCGCATCGAAGGTCTGCAGCATGGTGCCTCCGCTCAGGGGATGGAGGAGAACGGGAAACGGGGGGGGGGGAATCGATCAGGCCGCAGCCGGCGCCTGCGCGGGCACCGCGTGTCGCGGCTGGGGTGGCGCGCGCCGCGTCAGCAGGCCGGCGGTGATCAACAGCTGGGCGGCGGCATAGCTCCACCAAATCGCCAGCTCGTGGTCGGTGAACGGGAACACGAAGACGCTGATGCCGATCATCGCGTCGGAGGCGGCGAAGGCCAGCGCGCCCCACACGGTGAGCGGCCCCGGCAGGCGTGCCAGCAAGGCCGCGCACACCATCGCCGAGAGCACGGTCATGTAGGCGATGACCGGCCCCTTGAGTTCGCCCAGGCCCGGCCAGTACCACACCAGCATGCCCGCTGCCACCCCGAGCATCGCGCCCACCGCGATCAGCCGCAGCGGCGAGGATTCGCCACGCAGCGACACCAGCACGCGCAGGTAGCACAGATGCGCCAGCAGGAACGAGCCGAGGCCGGCCATGAAGGAGATCTTCAGGCCCGGCAGCGCCAGCCACAGATCGCCCAGTGCGGAGAACAACAGCGCACCCACCAGCCAGCGGCGCTCGCGCGGCACCTCATGCAGTGACGCCGCGCGTGCCAGCAGCAGCGCCATCAACATCTTCCACAGCGGCTGCGCGACGATGCGCCCGGCCAACGGCGTGCCGGGCGGCACCTCCACCGCCACCATGGTCAGCATGCCGCCGTAGGTGACCCCCGCCACCGCCGCGGCCACCCACCACGCGCGCAGGCGCAACGGCATGCCGTAGCCGCCAGTGCGATGCGCCGGCGCAGGCGCCGGCTGCGTGGTGTGTCCTTCGACCATCGTTGTCTCCCCGTCAAATACCTGTGCAGCGTGACACGTCAGCCACCCGGGCGCAAGGCGCCCGAAGTCCGAATGCCTACCCACCAAGGTGGGATAGCGGCAGCGCGCCATCCCGCTTCAGGGCGGTCAGCACAATATTGGAACGCACGTTGTCCACCCCCGGCACGCGCATCAGCTTGCGCATGACGAACTCCGACAGCGCCGGCAAGTCCGCCACCACCACACGCAGCATGTAGTCCGCATCCCCCGCCACGGAGTAGCACTCCTGTACCGCGTCGAGCAGCATGATTTCCTCGCGGAAGCGCTCGACGATGGCGTCGCCATGGTGCGCGAGCTTGACACTGGCGAACACCGTCACACCCAGCCCCAGCCCGGTCGGCGACAGCACCACGCGATACCCCTCAATCACCCCTTCGGATTCGAGCCGCGCCAGGCGCCGCCCAACCTGGCTGGCCGACAAGTGCACCTGCTCGGAAAGCTGCTGATGGGTCGCGCGGCCATCGCGCTGGAGGGCCGCCAGCAGGGCCAGATCGAAGGTATCCAAGGAAATCATGCACATCTCCAGCATTGATAGAGCGGATTTTGCATGAATTCCGCAAACGACGTGCGATCGGCGCTGGTTTTGCGGCCAATCCGCGTGGCCTCCCCAATACACTGGCCGCATTCCGATTGCATTCGAGCCCAACATCACCATGGCCATCGCAACCACCGCCCCCGACGCGTCCTCAAACGCGGCTCCTGCCGGTTTTACCGGCACCCTGACCGACAAGCTGAAAGAACAGTTCGCCGAAGGCCTGGACGGCCAGACGCTGCGCGCGGACTTCACCATGGCGCAGCCGGTGCACCGCTACACCACGGCCGACCACGCCACCTGGCGCACGCTGTACGACCGCCAGGAAGCGCTGCTCCCGGGCCGCGTCTGCGATGAATTCCTGCAAGGCCTGTCGACGCTGGGCATGAGCCGCGACGCCGTGCCGTCGTTCGACCAGCTCAACGAGACGCTGATGCGCGCCACCGGCTGGCAGATCGTCGCCGTGCCGGGCCTGGTGCCGGACGAGGTCTTCTTCGACCACCTCGCCAACCGCCGCTTCCCGGCCAGCTGGTGGATGCGCCGTCCGGACCAGCTCGACTACCTACAAGAGCCGGACTGCTTCCACGACATCTTCGGCCACGTGCCGCTGCTGATTAACCCGATCTTTGCCGACTACATGGAAGCCTATGGCAAGGGTGGTCTGAAGGCGGCGAAGCTGGGCTCGCTCGACATGCTGGCGCGCCTGTACTGGTACACGGTGGAATTCGGCCTGATCCGCACGCCAGCCGGCCTGCGCATCTACGGCGCGGGCATCGTGTCGAGCAAGAGCGAATCGGTGTATGCGCTCGATTCGGCCAGCCCGAACCGCATCGGCTTCGATGTGCGCCGCATCATGCGCACGCGCTACCGCATCGACACCTTCCAGAAGACCTACTTCACGATCGACAGCTTCGAGCAGCTGTTCGACGCCACGCGCCCGGATTTCGCGCCGCTGTACGAAGAACTGGCCGCGCTGCCGACCTTCGGCGCCGGCGATGTGGTGGAGAGCGATCTGGTGCTCAACGTCGGCACCCGCGAAGGCTGGGCAGACACGGCAGATATCTGAGCGCTGACTATACTGCGCGCATTCCTTTCTGATATCTGCCCAAGACCATGATGCCGACCCTGAACGAAGACCAACGCAAGGCCCTGTTTGCCGAACTGCCCGGCTGGCAACTGCAAAGCGACCGCGATGCCATCCAGAAGACCTTCACCTTTGCCGACTTCAACGCCGCGTTCGGCTTCATGACGCGCGTGGCGCTGAAGGCCGAGCAGATGAATCACCACCCGGAGTGGTTCAACGTGTGGAATCGCGTGGACATCACGCTGTCCACGCACGATGCGAACGGGCTCACGCACCGTGACGCCGATCTCGCGCGCTTCATCGAGCAGGCCGCGAAGAGCACCGGCGCGAAGTAACCTCAGTTACCTGCCAACCGCTGGCGCTCAACTACCCTCAGCTATCGAGGGCCGCGCGCCACGCCTCATACGCCGCCCGCGCCTTGTCGCCCAGTTGCTCAGGGGCGATGCGGGTGGCGCCTTGTACAATCATCAGCGCATACGGCTTGGCCAGCGCCGACGCCTCGGCACACAGCCGCAGTTCCTCGCCCTCGGCGGGCGAACGGGCGCGCCAGTAATTGATGGCGGCCTCCAGGTCGGTGATGGTGAGCAGGGCGTCGGTCATGCAGCCATTGTAGCGCCGCCGATGCCTGTTTCCCTCCGCTCTCATCCCGCATCGATGCGCATCCTGCTGATTGAAGACGACCGCGCCATCGCCAGCGGTATCCATGCCGGCCTCACGCAGGCAGGCCATCGTGTCCATGCCGTGCATGACGGCGTGTTTGCCGCCGAGCAGCTCAACCGGCAAACACACGACCTGGTGATCCTCGACCTCGGCCTGCCGGGCATCGACGGCATGACGCTGCTGTCGCAATACCGTGCGCGCGACCGCAGCACGCCGGTACTGATCCTGACCGCGCGCGACAGCCTGCAGGACAAGGTCGACGGCCTCAACGCCGGCGCCGACGACTACCTGCTCAAACCGTTCGAGATGCTGGAGCTGGTGGCGCTGGCCTTCGATACCGGCGCGGAATGGGTGCCGCGCGCGCTGGCGCACGGGCTCGATCTCGGTTTCGAAGCCTGGCCGCAGGAAGCGCGTTCGGCCGCGCCGCTCGGCGCGCCGGTGCTGGCCAATGCCGTCTTGCTGCACGAGGCCATCGGCAACCTGCTCGACAACGCCGTCAAGTACGTGCCCTCAGGCGGACGCGTGACCTTGCGCGCGGGCATCGACGCCGATGCGGCTTCGCGCTGGTGGGGGGTGGTGAGTGTGGAAGACAACGGCCCAGGCATCGCCGCCGACCGGCGCGAGGATGTATTCCAACGCTTCTTCCGAGGCGATGCCGATCATCGTCCGGACCAGCCGCCAGGCAGCGGCCTGGGCCTGGCCATCGTGCACGACATCGTGCGGTTGCACGGCGGCACAGTCGCCATCGACGACGCGCTCGCGCGCGACGGCGGCCGCGTGATGCGTTTCGTGCTGCGCCTGCCGCTGGTGGTTGACGCGATCTAGGGCAGCGTCGCTGCCTTATTTCTTCCCGGGCGGCGCCAGCATCGTGCCGCGGCACTTCTTCGCGCCACAGTGGCAGGCGAACTGTGCCTTCAACGCCTTGGTCTGGCGGCCTTCGATCACCAGGCCGTAGTCGTAGAACAGCTCTTCACCGGGTTCGATATCGCGCTTGGCGTGGATGAAGACACGCCCATCCTTCTCGCGTGCCTCGCAGTTCGGCTTGCAGGCGTGGTTGATCCAGCGCGCGCGGTTGCCGCCGAATTTGGCGTCGATCACGCTGCCGTCTTCCAGGCTGAAGTAGAACGTGTGGTTCGGGTCGGTGGGGTCGTGCGGGTGGCGGCGCAGCGCCTCCTTCCACGAGATGTGCTCGCCCTTGTATTCGATGATCTTCTTGCCCTTCGCGATGGTCGTCACGGCATACACGCCGCGGCCGTGCACGCCCGATTCGCGTACCTCGATGCGGTCGCGGCGGCGCAGGTTGGCCGGGGCTTCCGGTGCTTCCGGTGCTTCCGGCGTCGGCGAAGCAGTGTCCAGGTCTTGGGCGGCGGCGGAAGAACGTGGCATGGGGCAGGCGAAGGTGAACAGCGAACGTCGATCAACGAAGGCGTGAGCCTACACCAAAAGCATGGCGCCTCGACACCTGCCGCCACATGCCAGACCAGGCGCAATGTGGATAACCCAGCCTGCAACTGTGGATAACTACCGGGAAAGCCTGTTCGCTGTCTGTGGCTCCCCTGTCGATGGCACGGGAACAACTTGTGCACTTGCCGACAGGGGGTGGCACAAGACCCCCGACTCATCCACGCGAGGGCACACCCTGTCCGGTCGGTTTTGCTTGCAACAAGTGCCTGAAGCCAAAGCGCTTTTTCCAGTTATCCACAGAAACAGGGCGACGTTATCTACTACTACTACTTGTATACATAAAGAAAAAGGTAAACCCATCGATCGACTGCCGTCGATCTCATCAACTGTGAGCGAACCACGGAAGAACCCTACCCCGTTGTCTCGGAATCGATGTGATGTGATCACCGCGTAATGCAAGCGCCATGCGGGTTTGCGGAACCTGCGCATACGGTGTCGTTACAAAGCACACATGCCGGCGCGCAGCGCATGCCGGTATCATGTCGCCCTTGGAGCCATCCCCCGGGGGCTCTGCTGTGTGTTTTATCTACTCTTGAAGGGAGTCAAGCAATGACGAAAACTGAACTGATCGACGCCATCGCCAGCGGTGTAGACGGTCTGACCAAAGCGAAGGCTGAGCAGGCACTGAACGTGACGCTGCAAGCCATCATGGAATCCGTTGGCAAGGGTGACGCGGTCAGCCTGATCGGCTTTGGCACCTTCAGCCAAGGCGAGCGCGCCGAGCGCATGGCCCGCAACCCGCGTACCGGCGAAGAGATCAAGGTCGAAGCCGCCAAGACCGTCAAGTTCAAGGCCGGCCAGAAGTTCAAGGACGCCGTCAACGCCTAAGCGTTGGCCATCGCGGCGCAGACCAGGGTTAGACTGGTCCTGACGCCGTCGACGTGGCATGCCACCGCCAGCGTGTTTGATCCGCGGCACTGGCATACCACGTCGGAGGGTCGATCTGACTGACCCGTACAGAATCTCCGCCCTGCATGTCCCGCCCTGCCCTGCGCGTTCTGCGCATCCTGCTTCCGCTGTTGTCGATGGCCCCGGTGCTCTGGATGGCCGGCTGCACCACGCCGCCTGCACGCCCGCAGGCCGAGCCGCTGCCCGACAACGAAGTGGTGGCGACGCGCCCCGGCGCCACCCCGCGCGAGAAGATGATCGAGATCGCGCTGACAGAGTGGGACCGCTGGGGCCGGCAGGTCGTCCACGTGGGGCGTGACGATACGTATTGCGTGACCGGCGGCGGCTTTCCCGACCAGCCACAAGGCCGCTGGCTGACCGTCGGTGAACCGGCCCAGGCCGCCGGTGACGATGATGCCGGCAGCGACATGCCGGCTGCCAAGCCCTTGGCCAACGTGCCCGTCACCCCTGCCGCGACACCGCCCACGCCCTGTCTGCGCTATCCCGACGGCACCGGCGGCGAAGCCACCGCACGCGGCTGCAGGCTGGCCAAGCGCTATTGGGGCATCGTCGGCAAGGAGCCGACCTGCCAGCAGCTGACCACCGGCGGCTGGGCATGGTCGGCCGTGTTCATCTCGTGGATCATGCGCAAGGCGGGCCTTGGCAACGACCAGTTCCTGACCGGCGCCACCCACGCCGAATACGTGACCGACGCGCGCGACCACCTGCTCCGGCACCCGGCCTTCAAGCTCGAACGCACCCCAGCCGTGCCTCGCCCCGGCGACCTGATCTGTACCGCGCGCGGCGCCGACCGCTTCATGTCCGACCCCGCTGAGATCCGCTTTGGCATGACGCCCATGCACTGCGACCTCGTGGTCGAGGTGGACCTGCAGCGCCACGAGGTCAAGTCGATCGGCGGCAACGTGCAGCAATCGGCCTCGATGAGCATCACCGAACTCAACGACGCCAACCAGCTCGACCCGTACACCAACTCGGTGATGCAGTGGCTGGTGATCCTGCGCAACCAACTGCCCTGACAATCGAAGTCTGTAACGGCATTTGACGTTCGGCGCCAGTTCATTAACATGTGAACAACAAAGGCGCCGGCACTGGGACTGGCGCCACGACCAGGAGACAGGTCATGACGGTGCTATCGCTTTCCCCCGATGCCCCCGATACCGGACGGGACATCCAGGCCCATCGCCCCGCCTGGTGCGGCCCGCGCGAATGGGCCGCACGCGTGAAGCTGGCGGCGTGCTACCGCATCTTTGCGCACCTCGGCTGGACCGAGCTGATCTACAACCACATCACGCTGCGCCTGCCACCTGAGGACGGCGCGAGCGATACAGGCGGCCCGCATTTCCTGATCAACCCATTCGGCCTGACCTATGCCGAGGTGTGCGCGTCGAACCTGGTGAAGATCGACCTGCACGGCAACGTGCAGCGTGTCGCCGGCCAACCCGACTGGCCAGTCAACCCCGCCGGCTTTACCGTGCATGCGGCCATCCATGCCGGCATTCCCGGCGCGCACTGCGTGATGCACACCCACACCACCGCCGGCATGGCGGTCGCGTGCGCGCGCGATGGCCTGTCGATCAGCAACTTCTACGCCGCGCAGCTGCACGGCAAGGTCGCGTATCACGACTTCGAGGGCATCACCGTGCATGCCGATGAAGGCCCGCGCCTGGTGCGCAACATCGGCGACAAGCCCGCCGTCATCTTGCGCAACCACGGGCTGCTGGCGTGGGGCGATTCGATTGCGCGGGCGTTTGCCGTGCTGTGGCTCCTAAATCGTGCCTGCGAGATCCAATTGGCCTCGACGTCGATGGGCCCGGTGCTGAATATCCCCGACGCCATCGCGCGCAACTGCACGCGCGATTCACTGCAGTTCAACCCGAACTTCGGTGCTGGTGAAGACGTGTTCGCGGCACTCACGCGCACCATCGACCGCATCGATCCTTCCTACCGTTCCTGAGCAAGACATGACCCGAATCTGCATCGTGGGCGCCGGCGCTGTCGGCGGGTATCTGGGCGCCAGGCTGGCGCTGGCCGGCGAGTCCATCAACGTGCTGGCGCGTGGCGCCACGCTGGAGGCGCTGCAGACCAAAGGCCTGCGCCTGACCGAAGACGGCGCAACGCACACCGTGCCCGTGCGCGCGAGCCACGACGCGCGCGCATTGGGCGTGCAGGACCTGGTGATCGTCGCCGTCAAGGCACCGGCCATGGAGAGCGTGGCACAAAGCATCGTCCCGCTGATCGGCGCCGACACCTGCGTGGTGGTGGCGATGAATGGCGTGCCGTGGTGGTTCTTCGATCGGCCTGGGCCCCTGGAAGGCCAGCGCTTGCAGGCCGTCGATCCGCACGGACACATCGCTCAAGCCATCCCAACGAAGAACGTGCTCGGCTGCGTGGTGCACCTGACGTGCTCGACGGCGTCGCCGGGACACGTGCGCCACGGCTTCGGCCGCCGACTGATCCTCGGCGAGCCTGTCGGTGGGTTATCCAACCGTCTCGAAACCATCGCGGCGCGCCTTGAGCGTGCCGGCCTGCAGATCGAACGCAGCGATGCCATCCAGCGCGACATCTGGTTCAAGCTGTGGGGCAACATGACGATGAACCCGGTGTCGGTGCTGACCGGCGCCACCTGCGATCGCATCCTCGATGACCCGCTGGTCGCCGCCTTCTGCCTGGCGGTGATGGACGAAGCGAAGACGATCGGCGCGCGCATCGGCTGCCCGATCGTGCAAAGCGGCGAAGAGCGCAGCGCGGTGACGCGCCAGCTCGGCGCGTTCAAGACCTCGATGCTGCAGGATGCGCAAGCCGGACGCGGCCCGCTGGAGATCGACGCGCTGGTGGCGTCGGTGCGCGAGATCGGCCAGCACGTGGGGGTGCCGACCCCGCAGATCGATGCGTTGCTGGGTCTGGTGCGCTTGCACGCCCAGACCCGGGGGCTTTACTGAGGGTGTGGCTTACGGCGCCAGCGCAGGATGCTTCAGCGCATGCGCCGTTTCGATCCACTGGGCGTGGAACGCGGCGGCATCGCGCTTGAGGCCAAGCTCGCCGTTCTGGTAGGCCATTGCCAACGCTTGCACGGCTTCGGGCAGTTCGTGTTCGGCGGCTTCCTCATACAACGCCAATGCACGTGCCTCGTCACGCGGCACACCATCGCCGTCACGGTACGCGTTGGCCAGCATGAACATCGCAGCGGGGATGTCGTGGCGCGCAGCCCGGTCGAACCAGTGCGCGGCCTGCGCGGCATCCGCTGCCGTGCCGTAGCCGCTGCGAAACATCACGCCGAGGTAGTACGCCGCCGGCGCATCGCCCTGGTCGGCGGCCCGGCGTAGCAGACGCAGCGCGCGCGGATAGTCGCGCGCCACATCGCCCGTGCCGAGCAGCAGCGCCTTGCCGAGCGCGAGCTGCGCTCGCATATCCCCCCCGCCGTCGCGCGGTTCAGCGGCGGTTTCCAGCCAGCGCTGGCCTTCTCCGCGCAGCGACGGATCGTGCGCGCTCAACAGCGCCTCGCCCAACGCCGCTTGCGCCGGCGCCGAGCCGTTGCGCGACAGTCGACGCAACTGGCCCAGTGCGCGCGGCTCCAGCGCCTGCACCACCATCGCACGCCAGCTTTCGATCTGGGTGGCATCGACGGTGGCGGCGTGGCGCGTGCCGAACAGCCACCCACCCACCGCCACGGCCACCGCCAGCGCGGCGGCGCCCGTCAGCAATGGCACCGACTGCGAGGCCGGCTCCGCCGACGAGACCGACGATGAAGCGGCCGGCGCACCGGCCCATGCGGAACGAAACGAAGGCATGGCCGGCTCCCCTTACTGCGTCAGGTCGATCTGGTACGTGGCCAGACCCTTGCCGCTGCCATCATCGGCGGCGACCTGCGTGATGTTGTTGAGGCCGGCCGCATTCGCATCGGCAATGTGACCAGGCGCCGACGAGAACTGCACCAGCGCCGACGAGCTCGCCAGCTTGGTGAAGCGCCAGCTACGCTGCGAGCCGTTGGTGACGCGCGTGACGCTGCCGAGCTTCTTGATGTAGGCGATCAACACATCGCGGTTGGCATCCGGCGAGGCGTAGATGGTCTTGCTGCCGTCGAGGCCCGGGAAGTTGCCGCCGCCGCTGGCGCGGTAGTTGTTGGTGGCGACGATGAACTGGCCCGCCGGGTCGATCGCCACGCCCTTGTACAGCAGGTTCTTGATGCGGCTGCCCACGGCTTGCGTCACGTCGATCTCATAGGACAGATCCGGCGAAGTGAACATGTCGAAGTTGTAGCCGGGGAAGCTGCTGATGAGCTTCTGCACCGTCGCGCTGGTCGGGTCGATGGTGTTGAAGCGCTTGGCCGCTGTCTCCAGCCAGTTCTTGATGTCCGCCCCGCTCACCTTCACCGCGTAGATCGTGTTCGGGTACAGGTACAGGTCGGCTGCGTTGTTGATCGCCAGCGGGCCGGCGGCTACGTCGGTGTAGTCGGTGCCGCCGCCAAAGCCGCTCTTGAACGGCGCGCTCACCGACAGCACCGGCAGCGACGCATACTGCGGCAGGTTGGCCTGGATGTAGGTCGACACGTAGTCGGCCTGCGCCTGGTTGACGATCTCGATCGCGGTCGGGTCGCCCACGTCGGCAAAGTAGCTGCTCATGTGGAAGTCGGTGCTGCCGATTGGCGTCTTGACGTAGCTGATGGTGGCCTGGTGCTCGGCGTTGATGGCCGCCGACACGGTCGGGTCGGCTGCCACGTAGGTCTTGTCGGGGTTCTGGATCGAGCGCGCTTCCACCGTGGTCTGGGTCTTGTCGACGCTCCAGTGGGTGCCGTCAAAGGCCAGGCCCAGCTTGATCACGCCCAGGTGCTTGCCCCAGAAGTTGGCCATCACGGTCGGCACGCCATTCACCGTGCCCTTGACCTTGTCCACGCCCGGCAGGTTGAACTGGGCAACGGTGCTGGTGGCGTTCGGGAACAACTGGTGCGAGTGCCCGATCAGCATCGCGTCGATGCCCGGCACGGTGGCGAGCCACCAGCTGCCGTTCTCCATCGTCGGCGAATAGGCGGAGTTGTCCAGCCCGCCGTGCGAGATGGCGACCACGATGTCTGCGCCGGCGGCGCGCATCTCGGGGATGTACTTGGCCGCGGTCTCCTTGATGCCGACCGTGTAGACCTTGCCGTCCAGCCAGCGCTTGTCCCACGCGGTGATGGCCGGCGGCGTGAAGCCGATGATGCCGACCTTGACCGGCGCGGTGATGGTGCTGCCATCCGGCGCGGTGGCCGTCACGGTCTTGGTGAGGATGGTGTAGGGCTGGAACAGCGGCGCGTTGGTCTTCGCGCTCATCACGTTGGCCAGCACCTGCGGGAAGTTCGGGCCCGCGCATTTGGTCTGCGCCGACGGGTCCGGCAGGCCGCCCACGTTGAAGGTGTTGCCCGTGACCTGCGACAGGTACGGCAGGCCGTAGTTGAACTCGTGGTTGCCGATGCCGCCGCCGTCGTACTTGGCGGCGTTCATCACCTTGTAGATCGCCAGCGTCTGGCCGCAGGCGATGGGGCTGACCATGGCCTGGTAGTCCGACAGCGCGGTGCCCTGGATGGTGTCGCCGTTATCCAGCAGCAGCGTGTTGGGGAATTGCGTGCGGGCCTGCGCGATCAGCGTCGACACCCGCTCGAAGCCGAGCGAATTGTCGGCCGCCAGCTTGAAGTAGTCGTACGACAGCACGTTGGTGTGCAGGTCGGTGGTTTCCAGCACAGCCAGCGTGGCCTTGGTGCCGGTGGGCGCCACCGATGCGGCAGGCGTGGTGGACGAAACGGAGGTCGGGGCATCATCGCTGCCGCCGCAGGCGGCAAGCGAAAGGGACAACAAGACGGCAGCCGGCAAAGCGGCAGCCGTCGACGACAGTCGGACTCGCATGAACTTCTCCCTGATTGTTTTTGGTGTGCGGACTACGGGACTGCAGACTGCGGAAGACGCGCGTGCGCAATCGATTGCCATCGTTTGCGCAACGCGGAAGGACAACGGACTGGGCCGGGGGGCTCAGAGCCAGCGAGTATCGAAACGGCGCGTGACGGCGCCGTGAACGCAGAGTGACAGTTGCGCGTCGCCCGTCAGCTTTCCAAAAGGTCCGCCAGTCGGGCGTCTCCGCCGGATGGGCGACCGGCGCGGGCAAAAAAACCAAGACGCTTCGTCAACAACGTTAGAATGAGCCCATTTTTCCGCGTAGCCGTTCTATGTCCCAGAAGAAAGCGCCGCTGTTCGAGATTCGCAGCGGCACCGTCGATGCCCTGCTGCTGTCGCCGCGCACCGCCGACATGGACGCCCTCGCCGCCGAGCTCACGCGCCGCTTTGCCGACACGCCGGAGTTCTTCTCCAACGACGTGATCGCCATCGACGTGCGCCGCCTGGCCGAGGACGAACGTCTGCCCCTCGACCGTCTGGTGGAGACCCTGGGCACGCTGCGTGCCCGCGCGATCGGCGTGGTGGCCAGCCCCGAGCAGGCCGAGTGGGCCCAGGCCTTCGGACTGCCGCTGCTGGATAGCCATGGCCGCCGCCCGCGCGGCGAGAAAGACGGCAAGGACACCGACGCCCAGTTCGCGGAAGACGCGGCCCAGGCCGCGCCCGCCGTCGAGGCACCCGCACCGGCACCGGCAGCATCCACCCCACCCCCGGTTGAAGCCGCGGCCACGCAGCCCGGCACGATGATCATCGACCGCCCCCTGCGTTCCGGCCAGCGCATCTACGCGCGCGGCGACCTGGTCGTGCTCGACCTGGTGAGCGACGGCGCCGAGGTGATCGCCGAGGGCAACATCTACGTCTATGCCTCGCTGCGCGGCCGCGCGCTGGCAGGCGTCAAGGGCAACCTCGATGCACGCATCTTCTGCACGTGCCTGGAGCCCCAACTGATTTCCATCGCCGGCATCTACCGCACCGGCGAAACCCCGTGGCCGGAAGCCTTTGCCAGCAAGCCTGCGCAGATCCGGCTCGCGGACAACACGCTGGTTCTCGAACCGTTGCGGATGAAGTAACACGCTGCATGCGTGCCGAGCGATTTAACTGACCGATCTACGAGCCATGACCAAAATCATCGTTGTCACCTCCGGCAAGGGCGGCGTCGGCAAGACGACCACCAGCGCGGCGTTCTCCGCCGGCCTCGCGCTGCGCGGCCACAAGACCGCCGTGATCGACTTCGACGTCGGCCTGCGCAACCTCGACCTCATCATGGGCTGCGAGCGTCGCGTGGTGTATGACCTGATCAACGTGATCCACGGCGAGGCCAACCTGAACCAGGCCCTGATCAAGGACAAGAAGTGCGAGAACCTGTTCATCCTCCCCGCCTCGCAGACGCGCGACAAAGACGCGCTCACGCGTGAAGGCGTCGAGAAGGTGATCGAGGGCCTCAAGGAGATGGGCTTCGAATACATCGTCTGCGATTCGCCGGCCGGCATCGAGTCGGGCGCGCTGATGGCGATGTACTTTGCCGACGAAGCCATCGTCGTGACCAACCCGGAAGTGTCGTCGGTGCGCGATTCGGACCGCATCCTGGGCATCCTGTCGTCCAAGTCGCGCCGCGCGGTGGAAGGCAAGGACCCGATCAAGGAACACCTGCTGCTCACGCGCTACAACCCGAAGCGCGTGTCGGAAGGCGAGATGCTGTCGCTCTCCGACATCCAGGAGATCCTGCGCATCAAGCTGATCGGCGTGATTCCGGAATCGGAAGCCGTGCTGCAGGCGTCCAACCAGGGCCTGCCGGCCATCCACCTGGAAGGCTCCGACGTGGCCAACGCCTACCATGACGTGATCGACCGCTTCCTGGGCAAGGACAAGGAGCTGCGCTACGTCGAATACAACAAGCCGGGCTTCCTGCAACGCCTGTTCGGCGGCAGCAAATAAGGAGACGCACATCCATGTCGATTCTGTCTTTCCTGCTGGGCGAGAAGAAGAAGACTGCGAGCGTCGCCAAGGAACGCCTGCAGATCATCCTCGCCCACGAACGCACCGGCGGCGGTGCGCCTGCTGACTACCTGCCCGCGCTGCAGCGCGAGCTGGTGGCCGTGATCTCGAAGTACGTGAAGATCGGCAACGACGACATCAAGGTCAACCTCGAGCGCCAGGACAACCTGGAAGTGCTGGAGGTCAAGATCGAGATTCCGCAGGCCTGAGCCTGTGAAATAAGCCTGAGCCTCGTCGTTACCTGACGCGGATGATGCGGCCCGCCGGCGTTTCCGGCGCGGCCGGCATCGGCCCCACATAGGCCGCGCGCGGGCGGATCAATTGCCCTGCCGCGCGCTGCTCCAGCGCGTGCGCGATCCAGCCGGCCGTGCGCCCCGCCGCAAACAGGCCAAAGGCGGCGCCCTCGCGCAAGCCAAGCACGCGCCGCAAGGCCACCAGCGAGAAGTCCACCGACGGCCCGTCGCCGGTCAGGCCGGCCACGGCATCGATCACGGATTGCAGCCGCCTGCGCACCGCGCCCGTCTTCGGCAGCCGGGCCAGGATGGCCAGCGCGCGCGGATCGGCTTCCCGATACAGCGGATGGCCGAAGCCGGGCAGCGCATCGCCACGGTCCAGGCGCTGACGCAGTGCGCTCGTCACGGACCGCTCCCCTTCCAGCTCGCAGAGCAGCGCTTCAACGCGCGCGGTGGTGCCGCCATGCCGGCCCCCGGTGAGCGCAGCCAGTCCCGCACTGACCACCGCCCCCAGGCTTGCGCCTGTGGAAGCCACCACGCGTGCAGCGAAGCTCGACGCGTTGAACTCGTGATCGGCGCATAGCACCAGCGCCACGCGGATGGCCTCGGCGGCCTGCGCATTGACACCCCACGCCTGCTGGCATTGCAGGTGCACCGGCGCAGCATCGGGCGCGCGGCCCAGCATGGCGGCAAACACCAGGCGCAGCAGCGCGCCGGCATCGCGTGCGGTGCGGACGGCGTCTTGCCGCCACGCGGCTTCGTCCAGCGCGGGCAAGGCGAGCGTGCACAGCGCCATGCAGCGCTGGCGGATGTCGGCATCAGACAGCGAAGCCAGTGCCGCATACCAGCTCTCGGGCAGCACCGGCGCGGGCGCGCTAAAGGCGGCTGCCTCGTCGCATTGCCACAGCCGCGCGGCAACAGCTTCCAGCGTGGCGTGCTCGGCCAGCTCGACCGCCGGCATGCCGCGATAGAACAGCCGCCCGTGGTCGATCAGCGTGATGGACGATTCCATCACCGGCAGGCCCCAGTCCAGCGCGTGGCGCACCACCTGGCGCGGGCGCCGTCCGCCCGCACGCTGATCGGCCAGGCGCGCCACGTCGGCCTCGCGGTAGCGGCTGCCGCGTCCGTCGGGCGACGGGTAGGCGGCCAGCAGCCCGCGGCTCACGTAGGCGTACAGCGTCGGGCGCGAGACGTGCAGGCGCCGGGCGGCTTCAGTGGCGTCGAGGTAGGTGGGCATGCGGGGAGCGTGCAGTGTGGCGCGATGGCCGTCGAGGTTGATCAGTCTAGTCAATGTTGACGCTATCGACAGCGCGGGTCTGTAATGCGGTCACCTTCTTCTGAGGAGCCCTGCCATGCCGTCTACCGCTGTCGATCGGGTCGATTCTCCCGCTGGACCCGTTGCTCCCGCCGATGCCCTGGCCCACCTGTGGAGCGTGCTTGGCCAGCCGGCCGACGCGCTGTCACGCGTCACGCTCACGGGTGCCGACCCGGCGCTGCCCTCGTCGTTTGCGGTGGGCACGCTGGCGCAGAGCACCATCGCCGCCGCCACGCTGGCCGCGGCCCAGGTCGATACGCTGCGCACCGGGCGCCGGCAGACGGTGTCGGTCGACATGCAGCACGCCGCGCTGGAGTTCCGCTCCGAGCGCTACTTCCGCGTCGACGGCCAACAGCCGCCCGACCCGTGGGACAAGATCGCCGGGCTGTACCGCTGTGGCGACGGGCGCTGGGTGCGCCTGCATACCAACTTCCCGCATCACCGTGACGGCGTGCTGCGCCTGCTGGGCTGCGCGTATGACCGTGACGCCGTGGCCGCTGCCCTGGCCGGCTGGCAGGCTGAAGCCTTCGAGGATGCGGCGGCCGCGGCCGGCATGGTGGTGACGGCCGGCCGCACGTTCGACGAGTGGGACCGCCACCCGCAAGGTATCGCCGTGGCGGGCCTGCCGCTGATGACCATCGAGCGCATTGGTGACGCACCGCCCGAGCCGCTACCCACGCATGCCGATGGCCGGCCGCTCGCCGGCGTGCGCGTGCTGGACCTCACACGCGTGATTGCCGGCCCCGTGTGCGGCCGCACGCTGGCCGCGCATGGCGCAGACGTGCTGCTGATCACCGCGCCGCACCTGCCCGCCATTCCACCGCTGGTGATCGACACCGGCCGTGGCAAGCGCTCCGCCCAGCTCGACGTGCGCAACGCCGCCGATGCTGACCAGCTGCGCGCCCTATTGCGCCGCGCCGACATCTTCGTGCAGGGCTATCGGCCGGGCGGTTTGGCGACGCTGGATTTCAGCCCCGAGCAGGCCGCGGCGCGGCGCCCGGGCATCGTCTACGTGAGCTTGAGCGCGTATGGCCATGTCGGGCCATGGGCCAGCCGGCGCGGCTTCGACTCGCTGGTGCAGACCGCCAGCGGCTTCAACTGGGCCGAAGCCGATGCGGCGGGCGAGGCCAAGCCGCGCCCCCTGCCCGCCCAGGCGCTGGACCATGGCGCCGGCTACCTGCTGGCCGCCGGTGCCATGGCCGCACTCGCCCGCCGCATGACCGAGGGCGGCAGCTGGCATGTGCGCGTGTCGCTGGCGCAGACGGGGCGCTGGCTGCGCAGCTTCGGCCGGGTGCCGGGCGGCCTCGCATCGCCCGATCCGCGCTACGAAGACCTCGGCGCGTACCTCGAGACCACGCCTTCGGGCTTCGGCACGCTCACGGCGCTGCGCCACGCCGGGCAGCTCTCCGACACGCCGCCGCACTGGACGCTGCCTGCCGTACCGCTGGGGACGCACGCCGCGCGGTGGTAGCATTCGCGCCTACCGTCTGTTACCGCCGTTGTTGCGCCTGATGTTCCGGGCGCACATGGCCCGTCCATGCTCAGCTATCGTCACGCCTTTCACGCCGGCAACCATGCCGATGTCCTCAAGCACGCCATCGTGGTGCAGTTGCTCGACCACCTGACGCAGAAGGACAAGCCGTTCTGGTACATCGACACGCATGCGGGCGCCGGCCTCTACGCGCTCGACCACGAGTGGGCCCAGAAGAAGGCCGAGTTCGAGACCGGCATCGGCCCCTTGTGGCGCGCCGCCGCCGCGGGTGAGCCGATGCCCGCGCTGCTCGATGCCTACCTCGGCCAGGTGCGCGAGCTGAACCCGAAGGGCGAGCTCAAGCGTTACCCCGGATCGCCGTGGCTGGCGTGGCAGATGCTGCGCGATGCCGATCGCCTGCGCCTGTTCGAGCTGCACAGCACCGAGATCAAGGTGCTGTCCAACAATTTCCGTGGCGCCGGCCGCCGGGTCATGCTGTACGACGGCGACGGCTTTGACGGGGTCAAGGCGATCCTGCCGCCGCCGCCGCGCCGCGCGCTGGTGCTGATCGATCCGTCCTTCGAAGACAAGAAGGACTACGTGCGCACCGTGCAGACCCTGCAGGACGGCCTGCAGCGCTTTGCCATCGGCACCTATGCGATCTGGTATCCGCAGGTGCAGCGGCGCGAATCGGTGCAATTTCCGGCCCGCCTGAAGCAGTTGCGGCTGACCGACTGGCTGCACGTGACGTTGACGGTGAAGCAGCCGGTGGCCGGCGGCCTGGGCCTGCACGGCAGCGGCATGTTCATCGTCAACCCGCCGTGGACGCTCAAGGCACAGTTGGCAGAGGCCATGCCCACGCTGGTGCGTCTGCTCGGCCAGGACGGCGCGGCCAAGTTCACGCTGGAAGGCGAGTCGAGCTGAGACGTAGGCCACCCAGGCCCATGTCACTGCCCTGCCACGCGCGCGTGGTACGAACGCAGAACGCAAACGTATTCTTGAACGATGCCCGCCATCTGCGCGGCGGGCCGCACCGGATCGGCAGGAGCATGAAGCATGGGTGAGCGCGAAGTTGAATTGCAGGCGCGCCTGCGGGAAGACCTCATCGACAGCTGGGACGAAGAGCTGGAGATGGAGATCGACGACCACATCCTCGACGGCGAGGCTGACAATGCCGAAGCGCGCGAGGCCCGGCGCCTGTACTTCCGCGAGCTGTTCCGCCTGCAGGGCGAACTGGTCAAGCTGCAGGACTGGGTGGTCCAGACCGGCCACCGGCTGGTGGTGATCTTCGAGGGGCGCGATGCGGCCGGCAAGGGCGGCGCCATCAAGCGCATCACCCAGCGCCTGAACCCGCGCGTGTGCCGCGTGGCCGCCCTGCCTGCGCCCACCAGCCGCGAGCGCACCCAGTGGTACTTCCAGCGCTACGTCGCGCACCTGCCGGCCGCCGGCGAGATCGTCCTGTTCGACCGCAGCTGGTACAACCGCGCCGGCGTCGAGCGCGTCATGAACTTCTGCACCGACGCGGAATACGAGGAGTTCTTCCGCTCGGTGCCCGAGTTCGAAAAGATGTTGGTGCGCTCCGGCATCCAGATCCTCAAGTACTGGTTCTCGGTGACGGACGAGGAGCAGGAAGCGCGCTTCGAGGCCCGCATCAAGGACCCGCTCAAGCAGTGGAAGCTCAGCCCGATGGACCTCGAAAGCCGCCGCCGCTGGGAGGCTTACACGAGCGCCAAGGAAGTGATGCTGGAGCGCTCGCACATTCCCGAATCGCCGTGGTGGGTGGTGCTGGGCGACGACAAGAAGCGCGCGCGCCTGAACTGCATGCAGCACCTGCTGAGCCAGGTGCCGTACCAGGAGGTAGCGCATCAGCCGGTGGTGCTGCCCGAGCGCGTGCACCACGCGGAATACATCCGCCACCCGGTGCCGGACGAGATGATCGTGCCCAACCGGTATTGAGGCGACGCCGGGCACCGACCAACGAACAACGGGCCCCGGCCCTACACCGTCGGCCGCACCTCGAACCCGGGCGGCGTCGGCTCATCCTCGCCCGAGGCGGTGTCGAGCTGGGTCACCTGGGCCGCGTCGGGCCCTTCCCACATCCACTCCCGCATGCGCAGCACGGTGGTCTCGGGGCCGGACAGGAACGCCTCGACCGCCCCGTCGCGCCGATTGCGCACCCAGCCACGCAGGCCCAGGGCGCGCGCCATGTCGGCGCAGGCGGCCCGGTAGCCGACGCCCTGGACGCGGCCCTGTACGGTGACGATCACACGAAGCGTGGCGGACGTGGTGGACATAGGGGATGGCCGGACGGCGCCGGCAATCGTTGGCGTTGGGTGAACGTTGGCGAAAACATGACAAACCTGCGCTGTCGCATCCGTGTCACATTTCTGGAATGTGACGCGGGCAGACTGACAACCGCGCGGCTAGGTCTGGCGTTACGCAAGGTAAACTAGGCGGCTTGCCGCCGGGTGCCAAGCGTCACACGCGGCGCACCCGATTGAACCCTGGCTTGAAAGCCCTCCGTCCCGGTCTTTCCAATGCAGCAAAACGACAACGAAACCACGATCCGGGGCCCCTTCAGCGTCAACTTCGGCAGCCTGTTGACGGCGCCGCCCAACCGCTTCGACCTGGCGCTGCTGCCCATCATCCTGGCGGCCATCGTGCTTGTGGCCTTTGCTGCCAAGCAGATGAACGTGCCCTACACGCCCGGCGAGACGCAGTTGGACGTGAGCCTGGACGTGGTCCAGCTGCCCTACTACCTGCTGCGCACCAGCATTCGCATGCTGCTGGCGCTGGCCGCGTCGTTGGCGTTCTCGTTCGCCTTTGCCGCCATCGCCTCCAAGAACCGCACCGCCGAGAAGGTGATGGTACCGGCGCTGGACATCCTGCAGTCCATCCCCGTGCTGGGCTTCCTGTCGATCACGGTCACGGGCTTCATCGCGCTGTTCCCGGGCAACCTGGTGGGCGTGGAGTGCGCGGCCATCTTCGCCATCTTCACGTCGCAGGCGTGGAACATGGCGTTCTCGCTCTACCAATCGTTCCGCACCATCCCGACCGACCTGGAAGAGGCGGCCACGGTGTTCCGCCTGTCCAAATGGCAGCGCTTCTGGCGCCTGGAAGTGCCGTTCGCCATGCCGGGCCTGCTGTGGAACATGATGATGTCGATGTCGGGCGGCTGGTTCTTCGTGGTGGCCTCGGAAGCCATCTCGGTGTCGGGCCACGACATCAAGCTGCCAGGCATCGGCTCGTATATCTCGCTGGCGATCCAGCAGCAGAACCTGCACGCCATCGGCTGGGCCATCCTGACGATGCTGATCGGCATTCTGCTGTACGACCAACTGCTGTTCCGCCCGCTGGTTGCGTGGGCAGACCGCTTCCGCTTCGATGCGATGTCGTCGGAGCGCGAGCCGCAATCGTGGCTGCTGGACCTGCTGCGCCGCTCGGAGTGGGTCAAGGCGCTGCTCGAGCGCACCGCCGCGCTGGCCGAGCGCACGCTGTCCTGGGGCGCCGAGCGCACGCGGCCGAAGGCCTCCACCAACAGCAACGGCTTTGCCCGCTTCCCGTGGTGGAACCGGGTGGCCGACGTCATCATCATCCTGGCCGCGCTGGCGGCGCTTGTGCACATCCTGCAGTTCGTGCGCTCCGAGGTGGGCTGGGGCGAGGTCGGCCACGTGCTGTGGCTCGGCTTCCTGACCATGACGCGCGTGATCCTGCTGATTGCGCTGGCCGCGCTGATCTGGGTGCCGATCGGCATCCGCATCGGCCTGAACCCGAACGTGGCGCGCGTCGCCCAGCCGGTGGCGCAGTTCCTGGCGGCGTTCCCGGCCAACCTGATGTTCCCGCTGGCGGTGATGCTCATCGCGCGCTTCTCGCTCAACCCGGAGATCTGGTTGAGCCCGCTGATGATTTTCGGCACACAGTGGTACATCCTGTTCAACGTGATTGCTGGCGCGACGGGCATCCCGACCGAGCTGAGACTGGCCGCGCGCAACTTCGGCCTGCGCGGTTGGCTGATGTGGAAGCGCTTCCTGATCCCGGCCGTGTTCCCCAACCTGCTCACGGGCCTGGTGACGGCCGCCGGTGGTTCGTGGAACGCCAGCATCGTGTCCGAATACGTGACGTGGGGCGACCGCACGCTGGTGGCCACGGGCCTGGGCAGCTACATCGCCGAGATGACCTCCAAGGGCGACTTCCCGCGCATTGCGCTGGGCATTGTGGTGATGAGCCTGTTCGTGGTCGGCTTCAACCGGCTGCTGTGGAACCGGCTGTATGACATCGCGCAAGAGCGCACCCGCCTGTAAGACGATTTTTGTAGAGAACTCAACATGGCCACCAACGGCACCAACAGCCAAAGCGCCGAAAGCGTCATCGAGCTGCGCGGCGTCTCGAAAATCTTCCGCACGGCAGACCACACCGACCGCTCGGTGCTCGAAGGCGTGGACCTCAACCTGCGCGAGGGCGAGATCGTTGCCATGCTGGGCAAGTCCGGCTCGGGCAAATCGACCTTGCTGCGCATCATGGCGGGCCTGGTGCGCGCGGATCGCGGCCAGGTGCTGTTCCGCGGGCGCGAATACGCCGGCCCGGTGCAGGGCATCGCCATGGTGTTCCAGTCGTTCGCGCTGTTCCCGTGGCTGACCGTGCAGCAGAACGTGGAGCTGGGCCTGGAAGCGCAAGGCGTGGCCAAGGCCGAGCGCGAAGAGCGCGCCGAGCAGGCCATCGACCTGATCGGCCTGTCGGGCTTCAACAGCGCCCTGCCGCGCGAACTGTCGGGCGGCATGCGCCAGCGCGTGGGCATTGCGCGCGCCCTGGTGACCGAGCCCGACCTGCTGCTGATGGACGAAGCGTTCTCTGCCCTGGACGTGCTCACCGGCGAGAACCTGCGCGACGAAATGCTCGACCTGTGGGAAGGCCGTCGCACCAAGACCAAGGCCATCCTGATCGTCTCGCACAACATTGAAGAGGCCGTGATGATGGCCGACCGCATCGTCATCCTCTCCAGCGACCCGGGGCGCATCCGCGCCGAGGTGCGTGTGCCCTTCGCGCGCCCGCGCAATCGGGATTCCGCCGCCGTGCGCAACCTGATCGATGAGGTGTACGGCCTGATGACCACGCCCGAGCGCGTGGGCGTGCGCGTGGGCGCCGAGGCCGCCGCCGAGCAACTCGCCTACCGCCTGCCGGAAGCCGAGATCGGCCAGATGGAGGCCATCCTGGACCTGCTGGTGGAAGCGCCCTTCAACGGCCGTGCCGACCTGCCGCACCTGGCCGAAGAAGCCGGCGTGACCGACGACGACCTGCTGCCCGCCTGCGAAGCGCTGGCCCTGCTGCAGCTGGCCACGCTGGAGCGCGGCGACATCATCGTCACCCCGTTCGGCAAGACCTACATGGAAACCGAGCCGCCCGAGCGCAAGGTGCTGTTCGGCCAGAAGCTGCTGGAGCAGGTGGCCCTGGCCGCGCACATCCGCACCGAGCTCGACACCAACGAAGACGGCGAGATTCGCGAAGCACACGTGCTGCGCGAACTGGAGGCCTACCTCAAGCCCGAGGAAGCCGAGCGCGTGCTCAAGATCGCCATTGAATGGGGCCGCTACGGCGAGGTGTACGAGTACGTGTACAACACCGGCATGCTGATCCTGCCGCGCGAGGAGCGTGAAGAGCGGGAGGCGGAGGAAGGTGGGGATGGGGCGGCGGCGGCCTGAGGCCAGCCCTAGTGGTTGTTCACGCAGAGAAGAAAGAGCCGCATGATGCGGCTCTTTTCATGTTCACGCGTGCGTTCCTGCGCGACGCGACAGCCGCCCGCTGCCGGCCGCCTCTTGCCATCCAATCTCTTGCCCTCGAAGAAGCGTCATGCCGAACCGGCTTCGGTCAGTCGCTGCGGCTAGCGAGCGGTTGCTGACGCAGTCGGCCAACAGCCTGCCCGTGGTTAGTGCCCGACCGGTCCGGATACGTACTGCCCCCTTGCCCCGAAGGTCGGGCGCTTGACCCCAGAGACAGTCCTGAGAGGCATTGGGTAAGCGACCGCCGTGATGGCACCCGTGACGCCATCGAGCAATTCGAGGCTGGTCGCGACAGGTATCGGGCTCGACGGGAAGACCTGCCGAATCAGCGGGCGGACCGCGCTGCGGCTTTCGGTGATCGCAGGGAAGTCCAGTGACGCCGACACGCCAGGCGCGAGCACGACTTCGATGATGGCGGGTTTGCCATCGGGCCCAATGATCGTCCGGTCGTCCGCATCGACAAAACTCAGTTCCACCCTGATCGGATCTGGCAGGGCGACGGCATCTTGCGGATATGCCGTGGCGCTAAAGCGTGCGGTTCTCCCCCGCTCCAGCACGAACAGGCCAAAGCGCGAGGTGGGGCAGGATGCGTCGGTCGGTGATATCGGGTAACACGGGTCTGGCGGAGTGGCGACCTTCATGACCCGGCTGACGCCATCGAAGATTTCCGCACTGAGCATCGGTGAGCACCCCGCAGACAGTTGCGGCGGGATCTGTCGCACCAGTGGCCGCACTGCGATGCGATTGCCGATACCGACGGCACGGCTAGGCGCGACAAACTCAAGCGATTCTGTCGAGCCTGGTGCGATCGTCACACGTTCGCGATAGGGCTGCCCCCCTTCCTCGTTGACGAGAGGACGACCGTGGGCATCGACGAAGCTCAGTTCGAACTGACACGGCGTCACCATCTCACTCACCTGCGCCGGGCCACTGGCCACGGTCAGACGCATGACTTCTCCAGCAACGACACCGGTCATCCCGAACACGCCGTTGATGCCACCACTAATGGTGGCCGCACCGACACTCGTAGATAGGACAACCATGACATTGCAAGCGAGAAACAAGGGGAGCGAGCGCGCCCTCTTCTTCAAAGTCAGCCTGTTCTTCTTTGTTGAATCGTCACGACCCAAAAATCGGCAGCGCATTGGCGCGGCCGAAACCACGCGGGGCGCTTCAAGCCTGAGATTCGTGGTCCTGGCTCCCGGGCCGCTGCGCTCACTCCAGCGACTGGAGCATGGCTCGATTGAATGCACTGCTATCCATGCCGCGCCTCGGCACGCTGTGCCTCCGCAAGCGCCCGTTCTCGCAAGATTCGCTCCAATGTCGACACTGCAAGCGTTCAGGGGCTCACGGTCGTCGCGGGAAGGGATTGCGGGCACAACCTGTTTCAGGGCTGTAACAGTGCGACTGGACAACGAGGTCCTTATGGGTGATACCCCGATGGCCACGATGGCGAGAATCGAAGCAAAGCTCGCAGAGATGGCGCAAGGTCAGCTGAAAGAGGTGTCACCCAAGTCAGTCCCATGGCAATTCAATAGAATGTTGGGAGGCAGACATCCATCGACGGTTGGTGCACGAGCAGTACTTATGTGCTCTTGGGGAGAGTGACGTATCGTGAGCAATGCGAAACCGGACGCGCGGCGCACGCTTCTCACCGAGAAAGCTGCGCTCAGCAGGGCGCTACGCCTGAGCGTGCCGCCCGAGGCCAGGCCCGCGCCGGTGAACCGGAAAGACTGGCTCCGGCAGAGGAAGGAGCAATTGCAGGCTGCCCGTGCCGCTGCCAAGCAACGGCGCGATCAACTCAGGGCCGAAATCCTGTCGGCCGCGCAGGATGTTGCCCGAGAGGAGCGTGTTGCCGCACGCCTGGAAGCTGACCGCCTCAAGGCAGAAGCCAAGACCGCAAGCGTGCACGCAAGGGAAGACGCACGCGCTGCCGCCAAGTTCGAGCACGGCAAACCCACCCGCGCACCGTCAAAGCGCAAGGCGCTTGGCACGGGCAAACGCAAACTGATCTCGTATGCGGATCTGCTGCGCATGCGTGGGTGATCTGGTGGAGGTTCGAGGGGGCGGACCGGTCGACCGTGTACTCGCCTTCATCGCCTTCGTGGTTGCCCCCTTCATTGCTCCCCAAGTCTCGGCCTACCCTCCGTTGGCCGAGCCTGAAGCGATCACCTCTACCGAGCGGTCGCGCTTGTGCGTGGCGATCTGCCACGTGTTCCCCCACCCGTCTCTGACCATGGCGCGCCGATCGCCATACGGCATGTCGGCCGGCCGTTCGAGTGAGACCGCATTTGCCGCAATCGCTCGCGCATAGGTCGCATCCGTGTCCGCCACATAGACGTACAGAAACGCTGGGGCCAGGTCGCGCAGGCCACCGCCATCACTGACCATCAAGATGGAGTCCCCGATCCTGATTTCGGCAGGCCGTCCGGGATGGAATTCGCCCTGCGCCTGAAAGACCGTCTTGATGAAGGTCACCAGGCCCTCCGGATCGCGCACGACGATTCGGGGCGTAACGGTATGCCATCCGTCCGGCTGGAATGTGACCATGGCGCACGTCCTCAGAGGAGACTCGTCAAGCGATTGTGGCCTGATGGCGGGCTGTCCGCAAAGGGTTGCGGATTCAACTGGCTGCTGCGCATGGATCAAGCGTGGCTCCTTCGCTCGGGCGCAACGGCCTTGCGCGAATCGGCAGGCAGCGGCAACCACTGGGCACAGCTCGGTCAGATGAACGGGCATTATGGGGTGCGGCTGCCAGCCGGTTTTCGATCACCGGGCCGCATGGCCGATACTGCGAGGTTTTCCTATACTCGACCAGGCAAATCCGGGCATGAATCAGTACTAAAAAAAGCAGGGGGGCACGCCATGCAGGCAGCCAAGAGGTACCCGTTCCGTATTGCACTGCTCATCATGCTCGGCTGCTTTGCAAATGCCGGACACGCGCAAGTCGCGCAAGCCGCGCGAATCGAGGTGATCCCGATCCCATCCGTCACGCTGACAGATCAGGAGTTCCTTGCCGGCCGCGAAGATGGCAAGCCAGTCACGGTGGCTGGCGAACTCCGGCTCCCCCGGGGTGGCACCGATCGGCTTCCGCTCGTCATCCTGCTGCACGGCTCTGGTGGGGTTCTCGGCTACGTTATGGACTGGGAGCAGGATTTTCTGTCGATGGGCGTGGCAACGTTTGTCATCGACAGCTTCTCGAGTCGGGGCATCGTCAACACAAACAGCGACCAGTCTCAACTCGGTCGCCTGGCGCAAACCGAAGACGCCTACCGTGCGCTCGGAATTCTGTCAAAGCACCCCAGAATTGATCCGACCAAAGTGATGCTCATGGGATTTTCGCGCGGAGGACAAAACGCGCTTTACGCGAGCATGAAGCGCTTCCAACGGATGCACGCGCCGCCGGGTGTCCAGTTTGCGGCCTACACGCCTTCTATCCGGACTGCTCCAACACGTATCTCGAAGACGAAGACCTCGTTGCCAGGCCCGTGCGAGTCTTTCATGGCGCGGCTGACAACTACGCTTCCATCGTGCCATGCCGCGCATACGTAGCGCGCCTGCAAGCGAAGGGCAACGACGTTCAACTCATGGAGTACGCCGGCGCGAATCATGTCTTCGATTGGCGGGCGCTCAAGCAGCCGCAGCAAATGCCGCAAGCGCAAACCACACGAAACTGCCGGACTGTGGAGGTTGAACACGGGCTGCTGATCAATGCCAGGACCAGGCAGCCGTTTACGTACGGCGATTCATGCATCGAGCGCGGGACGACCGTCGCGTACGACGAAAGCGCGGCGGCCAAGGCCAGAAAGACGGTGAGCGAGATTGTGGCAGCCGTGGTCAAGCCCTAGCGTCGTTTGCGGAGGGCGCTGCATGCGTACGAGCGCACACCTGAAGGTCGTCATCGCACTCGCGACCGTTCTTGCCGGATGCGGTACCACGCCGCTGGGCAACCCGCAGCTGCTGGCGTTCTTGCAGGACGGCGCGACGACGCGCGAGGATGTCTACCTGCAGTTGGCAGAGCCCAGCGCCCCACGCCCTCCCCTCACTTCCACTGATGTAGGAATCTCTACAGCATTGCAGCAGTTATGACGGCCACCTATGCTGCCGTCATGACGACCTCCTCCGATTCCTGGCTCCTGCTGATCGTCAGCCTGCCGACCGCCAGCGCAACGGCGCGCATGCGGATCTGGCGCGCCATCAAGACACTCGGTTGCGCTGCCCTGCGTGACGGGGCCTACCTGTTGCCGGCGCATGCAGAGCTGGCCGCGCAGCTACGCATGCTGGCCGACGAGGCCGAGCAGGAAGACGGTCAGGCCTGGTTGCTGCGCGTGCAGGCCGACGCGGCGGCGGAAACGGGCGCCTACCGGGCCCTGTTCGATCGCACGCCCGACTACACCGATTGGCTCGCCGAGTTGTCGGAAGCGCGCAAGACGCTGCCCGAGCTGGCGGCCGCCGAGCGCAATCGCCTGCACCGCCGCCATGCGCGCGCCTACGAAGCCATTCGCCAGATCGATTTCTTCCCGAATGAGGCGTCCGTACGCGCCGCCGCGCAGTGGCGGGATTTTGCTGCCGCCATCCAGGCCATCCAGTCGCCCGGCGAGCCGCGCGCAGCCGACGGCAACATCCCCCGGCGCGACCCCTCCCAGTACCAGGGCCGCCTGTGGGCAACACGCCGCCACCTGTGGGTGGACCGCGTCGCCAGTGCCTGGCTGATCCAGCGCTTCATCGATCCGCACGCACGCTTTGCCTGGCTGGACAGCCCCGCCGATTGCCCTGCCGACGCACTGGGCTTCGACTTTGATGGCGCCACCTTCACGCACGTCGGCGAGCGCGTGTCGTTCGAGGTGCTGCTGGCGAGCTTCGGGCTGGACGACAACCACGGCCTCGCCCGGCTCGGCGCCGTGGTGCATGCGCTGGATGTGGGCGGCTCGACCGCGCCCGAAGCCAGCGGCTTCGAAGCCATCCTGGCCGGCGCGCGCAAGCGGCTGCCCGATGACGACGCCTTGCTGGCGGAGATCGGCGCCGTGCTCGATTCCCTGTACGCCTATTTCTCCGGCAGCCGGAAACCCTGAACCGCCCGATCATGGACACCACCCAACCCACCGACGCCTCGCCACCCGTCGCGCCCCACGAGCGCCCTGGCTACACGCTGCGCCAACTGGTGCTGTACTTCGCGCGGCTCGGCACGCTGGGGTTCGGCGGCCCGGTCGCGCTGGCGGGCTACATGCGGCGCGACCTGGTGGACGCGCGCCGCTGGATCACCGAGGCCGACTACAAGGAAGGCCTCGCGCTCGCGCAACTGGCGCCCGGGCCGCTGGCCGCGCAGTTGGCCATCTACCTCGGCTACGTGCACTACCGCATCCTTGGCGCCACGCTGGTTGGTCTGGCCTTCGTGCTGCCATCGTTCCTGATGGTGGTGGCGCTGGGCTGGGCCTACGTGCGCTTCGGCGGACTGACGTGGATGCAGTCGGTGTTCTACGGCGTGGGCGCCGCGGTGATCGGCATCATCGCCATCAGCGCACACAAGCTCACCACCAAGAGCGTCGGACGGGACAAGCTGCTGTGGGCCATCTACCTGCTGCTGGCGGCGGTGACAGTCGTCACCGAATCGGAGGTGGCGTGGCTGTTCCTGGCGGCCGGGGTGCTCGTGTGGTTCTGGCGCGCGCCGCCCAAGTGGGTACGGCAGGGCAGGGTCAATGCGATTGCCGCAGCGCCCATCGCCGCCGCAAGCGGCCTGCTGAGCGCGATCGACTGGCCGCTGCTGTCGCAGATCGGGGTGTTCTTTGCCAAGGCGGGGGCCTTCGTGTTCGGCTCGGGGCTCGCCATCGTGCCGTTCCTGTATGGCGGCGTGGTCACGGAGCACCACTGGCTCACCGAGAAGCAATTCGTCGATGCGGTGGCAGTGGCGATGATCACGCCGGGCCCGGTGGTCATCACCGTCGGCTTTATCGGCTACCTGGTGGCCGGCCTGCCGGGTGCGTGCGTGGCGGCGGCCGGCACGTTCCTGCCGTGCTACCTGTTCACCATCCTGCCCGCGCCGTACTTCAAGAAGTACGGCAAGCTGCCGGCCATCCTGGCGTTTGTCGACGGCGTGACGGCGGCGGCGGTGGGCGCCATCACCGGCGCGGTGATCGTGCTGGCCAGGCGCTCGATCGTCGATGTGCCGACGGTGCTGCTGGCCTTGGCCACCGTCGTGCTGCTGCTCAAGTTCAAGAAGCTGTCGGAGCCGGCCGTCATCGCGGGTGCCGCCTTGATCGGCCTGGCGATCTATCCGCTGTTGCACCCCTGATGTGGAGGCTGCCATGCAATGGATCACGCGCGAGCGCCCCAAGATTGACCGGATCGCCTGCCCCTGGCTGATCGCCCGCTTCATCGACGAGACCCCCGACTTCCTCTACGTGCCGCCCGGCGACGTGCTGCGCATCGCCAACGAGACCGGCGCCATCCCGTACGACATCCCCGGCGTGGAGCTGACGCACGTGGGCGAGCTGTGCAGCTTCGATGCCTTCCTCGACAAGTACCAGCTTGGTGGCGACGCGGCCCTGCAGCAACTGGCCCGCATCGTGCGCGGCGCGGATACGTCTCGGCTGGACCTGACGCCGCAGTCCAGTGGGCTGTATGCGATCTCGCTAGGCCTGTCGCACGTGTTTGCCGACGACCAAGCCATGCTCGAACACGGGCTGGTGATGTACGACGCGCTGTATGCGTGGTGCAAGCATTGCCAGGCCGAGACGCACAACTGGCCGCCGCAGATGCCGGCGTGAGCTTCCATGTTGGAAGCGCTCACCCTGGGGCGCTGCCACTCGCGCCCCACGCCCTGCCCTCACTTCCACTTCGCTCCCAACCCCGCCAGCCCCGCCTTCTGCAAATCCTCCGGGCTCATGACGATGCGGAACTCGCATTCCGCGTCGAACAGCAGGAAGAACGGCTCGGCCAGGGCGGGAATCTGCGAGGGGTCATCGACGTTGACGATGAGGACCGCGCCGCGCGCACCGTCCAGCTCGGTAAAGTAGGCCGCCTCGGGTTTGATCTCGCCCATCACGCGCGGGATCAGCTCGGTGATGGAGCCGTCGCGTACGTAGGTGTTGAAGGGTTCGTTCGGGACCCGAACGTTGATGAGCATGCGCATGGTCGTCCTCCTTGGTGGGTGGGCCGGGCGGACAACGCGCTGCCCGCGCGCGCGAGACGTTGGCTAGGCAAGCGCGGCGCGACAGGCAAAACGCGTGTGAGCTGCCGGACACCGTAGGTATAGGACGGCCGGGGTGTTTGCGTTATTAGCCGTCGACTAGGCGAGATGGGGGATGGGTGGGGATGAGGGCGAGACGCCGCCTCTCACATGCGCCGAACGGGAGAGAGGAACCCGCCGGTGGCGCGTCGTTGCAGCCCTTTGCGCCGCAACGCCGCCGCCGTTGAATGTGACACCAACGCGTGCCAGGTACCGGCGGGCCCTCCTCCACAAGGTCAACGCAATGTCCAGACGGTCACCGTATTCGTGTTGTCGTTCACCGCCGCGAATTGCGACTGGCTACTGCTGCTCAATCCAAATGCGAGGCCGAATGCGGAGCCAGCAGACGGATCGACCTGCATCTGCGCGACGAACTGCCCCTGGGGTGTGAACTCGACGATTTCGCTCGCTTGATTCGGGTCCGCGTTAATCGCATCGCCGTTGGCCGTCACCAGGTCTCCATTCGGCGCAAGCGCCAATGCCAACGGCCCGCGCAGGTGAGCACTGTCTTGATAGATGACGCTTCCCGGTCCATTGGCGTGCGCGAGCGCCGAAGCGCCCGATAGTGCGAACACCTTGTTGTCGTTGGTTGACGCGACATACAGCACATCGTGGGCCGCGTCATAGGCCAGCCCGGTTGGGCCGATAACGAGCGCTGCGGCATCGGGTCGGTGCGCGTAGCCGGACGCGATGAGGTGCGAGCTTGGCAAGAGCGTCGCGCTGCTCGCGCCAATGTGGAGATCGATCCTTGCCACCGTTCCGTTCAACACGTTCGACACGAACACCGTGACCTGCGGGCCGTTATCGATGAGGACGGTCATGTCCCACGGGCCATCCAGGAGGGTTGCATCTTTCAGCTCGCTGAGCAGCTCTCCTTTGGGGGTGATCACCAGTAGCGAGCCGGTGGAGGTAATGGTGGAGCCATTCGTCGTCGGCAGGTTGCCGACCAGCACATACCCGCTCTTGAGCACTGCCAGCGCGGTGGTCAGCCCCAGGTTCTGCCCCTGAAAAAAGAGGACCGGCTTGCCGTCGGTCACCAGCTTCACGATGGTCGTACCTGTGCCCTGTTTGTTGGAGGCCGCGTTGAAGTTGGACACCACCACGTCCCCCGGCTGCAGCATCCCCCCCGCAGGTACACCGGCCGGCACGAACGCAATGCCGTACGGATTGACGTCCTTGTTGTTCGGCACGGTCGACGCCACCGTGGACGTGGGTGGAAGGATGGGCTGTGCGTCTGCAAGCGAGGCGCCCAACGACAGGACAGCGAGGCCGATGCCACAGATGACGCCGCGTAGATGCCGGGGCACGAACTGGGTTGGGGGCGGAACGTTGGGCGGGTGGGTCACCCGCGTGGGGGATTCGACGGCAGACAGCTGAGGCGAGGCTTTCATTGGGCACCTCCTTCCTTTTGCAGAACGCCCCGGCCGCGTGGGGGCTGAGGCAGTTCTGAGCGTCTGCAAGGCTGCAACGCGAACTCCACCGAGGCAAACGTTGCAGGCGCCTCACGGATTCCCTGAGCTTGTCCGCCGCGCATCTGGAGTGTTACCCACCGCTGCGCATGGAAGGTTGCCCAGGGCGATGGCCGCCTCCGTACAGAGGCGGCTGTGATTCAGTCTAGTTGATGGGGTCTATTTTTCTGGCGCGCCAACCTGTTGAGCGTTCTGAGCGGCTTGGGTGCCTCGGTCCCGGTCGCGCACTGCTTTCCCTTGCCTTGATCCGTCATTTCACTGTGTCGCCCTGCGCGCGAAGCCCCCGAGCCATGCTGTTGATTTGTCGCGGCGGACGCGGCTGTGGTGCCACCGGATGAAAGAGCAGCGTCGCAACTCTCGCCGTGCTTTACGTGGCCAAGGGCATCAAGAATTCGGCACCTTTGGCGATGCTGTCAGGCCAACGCTGCATCACGCTCTTGTAGCGCGTATAAAAGCGCACGGCTTCCTCGCCGTACGCGTGATGGTCGCCGAACAGCGATCGCTTCCATCCCCCGAAGGAATGCCACGCAGACGGCACCGGACTCGGCACGTTAATCCCCACCATGCCAACCTGAATCTGTCGCGTGAATGCCCGCGCCGCACCGCCGTCGGATGTGAAAAGCGATACACAGTTGCCCAGTTCGTGCGCGTTGACGAGGGCTATCGCGCTCGCGAGATCCGGCACGCGAACAACCGATAGCACCGGCCCGAAGATCTCTTCCCGGTAGATGCTCATGTCGGGCTCCACGTTGTCAAACAGCGAGCCACCGAGAAAGAAGCCATCCTCGTGTCCAGCCACGCTATGCCCGCGACCATCGACCACGAGCCTGGCACCCGCCGCTACGCCCGCATCGATATAGCCCAGCACCTTGGCACGATGCGCGGCGCTGATGAGCGGCCCCATGTCCAGATCGGGCTCCATGCCACCGCCGATCCTGAGGGCGCGCACGCGCGCCGCGAGACGCTCAATCAGCGCATCGCCGACATGCCCTACGGCCACCACGACCGAGGTGGCCATGCAGCGCTCGCCGGCCGAGCCATACGCCGAGTTGATCACCGCCTCGACCGTCTGATCGAGATTGGCATCCGGCATGACGACGAGATGGTTCTTCGCGCTGCCCAACGCCTGCACACGCTTGCCGCGTTTTGCCGCTTCGCTGTAGATGTATTCGGCCACGGGCGTCGAGGCCACGGCAGAGATCGCCGCGACGTCGGGATGCCGGATCAGCGCATCGACGACGTCCTTGCTGCCATGCAGGACATTGGAGACGCCTCTTGGAAAGCCCGCCTCGATGAACAGTTCGGCAAGCCGGATCGATGCCGACGGCGTGCGCTCCGAGGGCTTGAGAATGAACGTGTTGCCCGTCGCGGCCGCCATCACGAACATCCAGCACGGCACCACCATCGGAAAGTTGAACGGCGTGACACCGACGGCCACGCCGACTGGCTGACGGAGATTCCACGCGTCCATCCCGCCCGCCGTCTGATCGGTGAATTCGGTCTTGAGCAGGTTCGGAATGCCGCACGCAAACTCGACGATTTCGATGCTGCGCACCACTTCACCCTTTGCATCTTCGAACAGCTTGCCGTGGTCGCGCGTGATCAGCTCCGCGAGTTCATCAGCATGCGCTTCGAGCAATTGCTTGAACCTGAACATCAGGCGCGCGCGCTTGAGCGGCGCGGTGTCGCTCCACGACGGGAACGCAGCTTTCGCAGCGGCGACGGCGGCATCGACTTCAGCAGCGCTTGCGGCTGGCACGCGAGCCGTCACCCGGCCTTGCGCCGGATCGAATACGTCGGCGAATCGCCCGCTCGCGCCAGCGGCGCGTTGACCATCGATGAAATGCGTCAGCCGGCGCACGGTACTTTGATTTTCTTCGCTCATGACTTCTCTCCTAACAGACAGATTCGCTCTGGGTTCAATGCGTTGTCGTTCGCCTAGTCGACCGTGGCGGCACGCGGACTTTGCGCGGCACCTGTCCTTCGAGGTGCGCCGATGAAATGGATTGCAGCGGCGATGAGCCCAATCGCGATACCGAAGACGACGATGCCCGTCCAGCCGAATTGCGTCATGAGCCAGCCACTGACCACGGTGCCGACGGCGCCGCCGAAGAATGTCGCGGTCATGTACAGGCTGTTGATGCGGCCTTGCGCTTTAGGATCGACGGCGAAGGCGCGCGTCTGGTTGGCGACCAGCCCAGCCTGCACACCGATGTCGAGCACGATGACGCCGATCACCAACACGGTGAGCGAGACGTTCGCACCGGAGAGAATCAGGTAGGCAAGTGTGACGATCCCGATACTCGCCCCGACGACTGTGCGCGTCTCGAGCCGGTCGGACGCGCGGCCGGCGAGTGAAGCGGCAAACGCACCTGCCGCGCCGATGATGTCGAAGGCGCCCGCCCACGCACTGCCGAGGTGCCACGGTCCGTTCGCAAGGAGCGCCGCGAGATTGACCCAAAAGGCGTTGAAACAGGCCCACAACAACGCCTGAACAATCATCGACTCACGAATGGGGCGGTTGTCCCGTGCCAGCGGCCAGAGCGAAGCGAGCAGCCGGCCGTACGAAAGATTCGTGGAGGGCACGCCGCGTGGAAGCAGCACCGCGGCAGCGAGCCAGACGGGCACCATGAACGCCGCTTCCATCCCGTAGACCGCGCGCCAGCCATAAGCCGAGCCGACCACGCCCGCAATCGTGCGACCGAGCAGGATGCCGACCATGATGCCGCTGACAACCGTTCCGACCGAACGTCCGCGCTCGCTCGGCATCGACATGACGGCCGCGAACGGCACGAGTTGCTGTGGCACGCAACTGACCATGCCCAGACCAAAGCAAGCCGCAATCAGCGTCCAGATGCTGGGCGAGAAGGCCGCCGCGATCGCCAGCACGAACGCCAGTGCGATCTGGCCGAGCACGAGCTTACGACGGTCGAAGCGGTCGCCTAGCGGCAACAGCAACGCCAGCCCCGTCGAGAAGCCGAGCAACGCCGCAGCCGCGACGAGATCGACTTTCGTCAGGTCGACCCCGAAGCCCGCTTTGATCAACGGCAGGATCGGCTGGGTGCAATAGACGTTGGTGACCACTGCGCCCGCGATGATCGCCATCATGACGATCTTGCCACGTGACGCGAAGACGGGCGCAGGTGGACTGGCGGATGGAATAGACAGGTCGCTCACGGTTCTCTCCTTTCAATGCAATCTCGGGTGCCCGCAGCGACATGCTGCGATGCTGAAGCCGTTACCGAACGATACGGCCTTGCATTTATTAAGAGAATCCACCAAGATCAAGAATCACCCTTCCACCAATTGGTAGACCACGTGAATCTTGTCGAATCGATGTCGACCCTTGTCGCTGTTGTCGATGCGGGCAGTCTGTCGGCTGCCGCGCGTCGCCTCGACATGCCGCTGGCAACGGTCAGCCGCAAGGTGGGGGAACTGGAATCGCATTTGAAGACACGTCTGCTTCACCGCACGACGCGCCAACTTTCGTTGACGGAAGCCGGAGCCTCATACGTGGCTGCGTGCCGGCGCATTCTTGAAGAGATAGGGGAAGCCGAGCGTGCGGCGTCGGGTGAATACGCCGCGCCTAAAGGCGAGATCGTCGTCACGGCGCCCATCGTGTTCGGGCGCTTGCATGTCGTGCCCGTGGTGGCGGAATTTCTCGCGCACTATCCGGAGATCAATGTCAGCCTCGTGCTCACGGATCGCATCGTGCATCTGATGGAAGAGCACGCGGATGCCGCCATCCGGATCGGTGAATTGCCCGACAGCACGCTCATGGCAACGGGTGTCGGAACGGTCCGCCGGGTCATCTGCGGAAGTCCCGCTTATCTGGCAACGCATGGCGTGCCGGCCAAACCGGGCGATCTCGCCGGGCACGACTGCATTACGTTCGAGGTGCTCGCGTCCAAGCGCGCCTGGGTGTTCGGCTCCGGCAAGTCAGAGCGGCCCGTATCCGTTCATTCACGGCTCGCCGTCAATACAGCGGAGGCCGGTATCGCGGCCGCGACGCTCGGCGTCGGACTGATCAATGTACTGGCCTACCAAGTTGCGGACGCCGTACGCGCCGATGCGCTTCGCATCGTGCTCGCCGATTTTGAATCGCCGCCGTTGCCGATCAGTCTTGTGCATAAAGGACAGGCGCCCCTACCGCTGAAGTTGCGCGCGTTCCTCGACTTTGTGACGCCACGCCTGCGCGCTCGCATCACGCACGAATTCGCAAACCTCTCCCGCGCCATCTCAACCGGCTAGCAGCTTGCCGTTAAGAAGCCAGTGCAGCGTCCTGACAAGAAGAATCAAGATCGCGATACTCAGCATTGCGAGCAGGATGATTGCAGTCACCTTGACAGGCCAAACCTCGGTGAACATAGCGTATTTGAGCGCCGCAATGGTCAGCGCTGCCATCGGAAAGCTGATTGCCCACCACCCGGCAGCGAAATGAACTCCCCTGCGGAAAACCTTGGGCGCCAGCGCAAGGAACAAGAAAAGGCCGAAGTAGAACAGCAGCGCAGAGAAAGTGTCGACGTGCTGCGTCATGTTCGTATAGGCCAGGAAGCCGACTTCGAACGGCGCCATCAGAATCAGCAGCGAAGGGACCATACCGGCGGGGACTGGCTCATGGTGAATCATGCGCGACATGATCATCGTGAAGAACAGGAGTGCAATCATCGTCCCGATGGCCAATGCGAACAGGTTGACTTCATGCGCCCACGGCATTGGCATGGCTGCGCCGGCGACGGCAATGTCCAATGTAGCGACGCCGGGGATAAACCAGGCAGGAACCGCATGCGCAGCGTCAATCTTTCCCCGCAACAATCGACCCGCAATCGCAAAGCAGAGGGCAATCGCGGACACGGTGCCCGCTGTCCACATGACTGCAGCGAGAGCCTGGCTGATTGGAGCAACAACAGAGGAAAGCAACAGCATGGCGATGGTGATCGTGCCAAAGAAGTTGCCGGTGACGGGATGGCGATACTCGCCGATGACAGCCTCAGGATGCTTGACTGCCTTGGCGAGATACCCCGCGCTCAGCACGACGAACACGATCATGGCCAGAGCGCCCGCCGCCTCGGCAATCCGCACGCTCACGCCAAATTGCAGGCTGGCCTGATGCCAGGCAATGGAAACTCCGGCAATACCCATGACCGAAGCAAACAGGCTGACCGGCAGATTTCTGATGGAAGCAGCTTCTCCCGAGGGCTGTTGTTGGGAACTCAAAATCGTTTGCACGGCACATTCTCCTGAATCGATGGGGCCGTTTCCTGGGCGGTGCACTATTGCCAGAGAGGCCGTGGCCGATCATATCCATTCCCCCCTGTCAGGATAATTCGGCAACAGATGGAATCACCTTCTCAAAAAATGAGAACATGCCCGATTGTTTCGAACCCATGTCGATCCTGGTGGCCGTGGTCGAAGCAGGCAGCTTTTCCGCCGCGGCACGCCAGCTCCGGATGCCGCTCGCAACGGTGAGCCGCGAGGTCGGGGAACACTATCCGGTCCGCTGCGGCTACACGAAATGCATCTTGCACGCGTGACGGATTCAGCTGAGTTCTTTTCGGTCGGCGCCGATTCGTTTGGGGAGTTAACTTCGCGCAACCTTTCCGGCGTATACGCCTGCTTTACGGTGGGGGCGGACCGTGAGATCGAATTTTCCGACCATTTCGCGCAAATACACACAAACTGGCACTCTGGACGCCACAAAGGGAAGTTCACTCTGGATCAAATTTTCGGCGTTACCCCCGATGTTGTTCGGCATGTCGGTCATATGTACATCGAGTGTGGAGAGCGAAGTTTAGAGTTTCACTCTGCATACTTGTTCGATGCGTCAAAACTTAGTGATACTGGGTCATAAAAAGATTCCTTTGTCAAAGCATCGCATTGACCTTCTGTAGGTATAAAGTTTCGCGTGATATCAAGCGCTTGAGCTTAAACGGTGGCTGGGGCTGCACTCAATGTTGAACTGCGCATGTCCGTTGACGCCTATTCCTCTCGTCCAGGTATGCAACTGCTCGTGGTCCATGTCCACCCGAAGAACATCGGCAAAACGGCGGTAGAAATAGACGAGCCATTCGTTGTTAGCGTTAAGCGAATTGATGTTCCCGAGAAGGCGGTGTACATCGACCACCGAGCCGCCCCTGCACTTCTCCGAGGCGTCAATATTGTCAAGAAGTACGGTGGTTATCGCATGGAGTCAGGCGTCGAATACGATGAGCTGGAGCTGTTCGAGGTTCCGGAAGGCGGCCTCTACGTCGTCAACGCGACTATGGGGGCAGATCGCGATAGCGAAGTTGGCGTTGATGAAATCGTGAGGCCCGGGGCTCCCGCCAAACTGGCGCGCTAGAGGCCGGGATTGGCGCCGCAAACGCTTGATCCGGCAGCATTTTTACACCGCGTTTACACCCCTCCCCCCAACCTTTACCCCGTTTTTACCCCCCTTTCCTTAATGTTGCACTGCACGCAGGCCCCGTGACGGGAACCCGCGTGTATGCCGCGTTTGTGATCCAGAAGGCGCATCGACGCCCGGCCACGCGGCATCACAGACAACAACAAGGGAAAGGCTCATGCAAGCCAAGCTGATTCAACTGCGCGCCACCGTTCTCGGTGGCGTTGTCTTCTGCACCGCCGCGCTGGGCGCAACGGTGGCCTACGCACAATCGAACGATGCCGCGCCGGCACCCGCCGCTGCACCCACGCCGGCGCTCACCGCCAACGTGACGCTGGCCAGCCAGTACCGCTATCGCGGCATCATGCAGACCAACAACAAGCCGGCCATCCAGGGCGGCGTTGACTACGCCATCCCGGGTGGCGTGCTGCCGGAAGGCTTCTACGTCGGCAACTGGAACTCCAGCATCAGCTGGCTGGGCGATTCCAACCCCAACGTCTCGGCCCCGATCGAGATGGACTTCTACGGCGGCTACAAGACCGAGATCGTCAAGAACGTGCCGATCGACGTGGGCGTGCTGCAGTACTACTACCCGGGCAGCTACCCCGACGGTTTCACCCGCCCGCACACCACCGAAGGCTACGCCCAAGTCGGTTACGGCCCGGTCACGTTCAAGTACTCGCACGCGTTCACGAACCTGTTCGGCACGCCCGATTCGCACCACAGCCAGTACTTTGACTTGTCGGGTAACTTCGACACCGGCTTCTGGGGCCTGACGCTCAACCTGCACGCCGGCTATCAACAAGTGCCGCACCAGGTCGTGCGCGCGTCATATGCCGACTGGAAGATCGGCGTGACCAAGGACTTCGGTAACGGCTGGACGGCTTCCTTGTCGTACATCGATACCAACGCATCGCGCGTGTTCTATACCAACCCACGTGGCAGCTACATGGGCAAGGCCACCGCCCTGCTCGCCGTTACCAAGACGTTCTAACCATCACCTGAACTGAACCAGATAAGGGGAGCGCATATGGACTTCGTTTACCTCGCCGGCCTCGCGCTGCTGGCCTTGGCAGTGGGCGGGCTGCTTGCTCTCTCCGCCCGGCTCGCCACGCGCGATCAGCCCACCACGCACGCCATGGAGAAAAAGCAATGACCTGGCTCTATGTCCTGTCCGGGGCCATCACGGTGGCCTTGCTCGTGTATCTGTTCGTGGCCCTGCTGTGGCCGGAACGTTTCTAAAACAATAAAGCGAGGCACACCATGAATGCGTTCCTCCTCCAGCTGGCGATCTACCTGGTCGTGCTGCTGGTTCTGGCCAAGCCGCTGGGCACCTATATGGCCCGCGTGTTTGGCGATGCGCCTTCGCGCGCACACTGGCTCGGGCCGATCGAGCGGGCGTTCTATCGGCTGGCCGGCGTCAACACCAAGGCCGAGATGGGCTGGAAGCGCTATGCGCTGGCCGTCATCGTCGTCAACGTGCTGGGCGCGCTGGCGGTCTATGCGCTGCAGCGCGCACAGCAGTGGCTGCCGCTGAACCCGCAGGGCTTTGGCGCCGTCACGCCGGATTCGTCGTTCAATACGGCGGTCAGCTTCGTCACCAACACCAACTGGCAGGGCTACGCGGGCGAAAGCACGATGAGCTACCTGACGCAGATGCTCGGGCTGGCCGTGCAGAACTTCCTCTCTGCCGCTACCGGCATTGCGGTGGTGATCGCGCTCATTCGCGGCTTCTCGCGCCACTCGGCCAAGACCATCGGCAACTTCTGGGTCGACTTCACGCGCAGCACGCTCTATGTGCTGCTGCCGCTGTCGATCGTCGTGGCCGTGTTCTTCGTGGGCCAGGGCGTGATCCAGAACTTCGACGCGTATAAGGACGTGACCACCGTCACCGCCACCACCTTCGACAACCCGAAGCTGGACAAGGACGGTAACGCGATCAAGGACGCGCAGGGAAACCCCGTTACCGAGAAGGCCACCACGCAAAAGCAGACCCTGCCGATGGGCCCGATTGCCTCGCAAGAAGCGATCAAGATGCTCGGTACCAACGGCGGTGGCCCGTTCAACGCCAACTCGGCGCACCCGTACGAAAACCCGACGCCGCTGGCGAACTTCGTGCAGATGCTGGCCATCTTCATCATCCCGGCCGCGCTGTGCTTCACCTTCGGCGCCATGGTGGGCGACCGCCGGCAAGGCTGGGCGGTGCTGGCGGCCATGACCGTGCTCTTTGTCGTGCTGGCGGTGTTCGAGATGTGGTCAGAGGGGCATGCGAACCCGATGCTCGCCAACCTCGGCATCGACCAGGCCATCGGCAACATGGAAGGCAAGGAAACGCGCTTCGGCGTCGTGGCTTCGTCGCTGTTCGTCACCATCACCACGTCGGCGTCGTGCGGTGCGGTCAATGCCATGCATGACTCGCTCACCGCGCTGGGCGGCTTCGTGCCGATGTTCCTGATGCAGCTGGGCGAAGTGGTGTTCGGCGGTGTCGGTTCGGGCCTGTACGGCATGCTGGTGTACGCCATCCTGGCCGTGTTCATTGCTGGCCTGATGATCGGCCGCACGCCGGAATACCTCGGCAAGAAGATCGAAGTGTTCGAGATGAAGATGACCTCCATCGCCATCCTCGTCACGCCGCTGCTGGTGCTCGTGGGCACGGCCGTTGCGGTGCTGGCCGCGGGCGGTAAGGCCGGCATCTTCAACCCCGGCACGCACGGCTTCTCGGAAGTGCTGTACGCCTTCTCGTCGGCTGCCAACAACAACGGCAGCGCGTTTGCGGGCTTGTCGGCCAACACGCCGTTCTACAACGTCGCGCTGGGCATCGTCATGTGGCTGGGCCGCTTCTGGATCATCGTGCCGGTGCTGGCGATGGCAGGCACGTTTGCCGCCAAGAAGCGCCTGCCGGTGACCGTTGGCACGCTGCCCACGCATGGCCCGCTGTTCGTGGTGTTGCTGATCGGCTCCGTGCTGTTGGTGGGTGCGCTCACCTATATCCCGGCATTGGCGCTCGGCCCCATTGCGGAACACCTCGCACGCTAAGGCGCGCTGAACACTCAATATCAACAGGTGCCTTATGGCTATCCGTTACCCTGATTCCGATCCCGTGACGCGCACGGTCCAGCACAAGCTGGATGGCGCCGAGGCTACCGCCGCTGGCGCTGCGGCAGCCGGCACGGCCCGCACCACCACCACCCACCACGGCGGCCACCATCCGCGCTCGGCCAAGGAGGTGCGCCAGCTGTCGATGTTCTCGATGGCCCTGGTCAAGCCCGCCATCGTCGATAGCTTCCGCAAGCTGTCGCCGCAAGCGCAGGCCAAGAACCCGGTGATGTTCGTCGTCTACATCGGCAGCATCCTGACCACCATCCTGTGGATCATGGCGCTGCGCGGCCAGGCCGAAGCCCCTGCGGGCTTCATCCTTGCCGTGTCGGTGTGGCTGTGGTTCACGGTGCTGTTCGCCAACTTTGCCGAGGCGCTGGCCGAAGGCCGCAGCAAGCAGCAGGCGGCATCGCTGCGCGGCATCAAGACGACGGTGCAGGCCAAGGTGCTGGCCGACGCCAGCCGCCGTGACCGCGTGCAATCGCGCGCCGCCACTGCCCTGCGCCGTGGCGACATCGTCCTCATCGAAGCCGGCGACATGGTCCCCGGCGACGGCGAGGTGATCGAAGGCGTCGCCTCGGTGGACGAAAGCGCCATCACCGGCGAGTCCGCCCCGGTCATCCGCGAATCCGGCGGCGACTTCTCGTCGGTCACGGGCGGCACGCGCGTGCTGTCGGACTGGATCGTGGTGCGCGTCACCGCCAACCCGGGCGAGAGCTTCCTCGACCGCATGATCTCGATGGTGGAAGGCGCCAAGCGCCAGAAGACCCCCAACGAGCTGGCGCTGACCATCCTGCTGGTGAGCCTGACCATCATCCTGATGCTGGCCACCGTCACGCTGCTGCCGTACTCGCTGTTCTCGGTGGAAGCGATGAAGGCCGGCAACCCCATCACCATCACGGTGCTGGTGGCGCTGCTGGTGTGCCTGATCCCGACCACCATCGGCGGGCTGCTGTCGGCCATCGGCGTGGCAGGCATGAGCCGCATGATGCAGGCCAACGTGATCGCCACCTCCGGCCGCGCGGTGGAAGCCGCCGGCGACGTGGACGTGCTGCTGCTCGACAAGACCGGCACCATCACCCACGGCAACCGTCAGGCGTCGCGCTTCCTCCCCGCACCGGGCGTGACGCCCAAGGCGCTGGCTGAAGCCGCCTGGCTGTCGTCGTTGGCTGATGAAACGCCGGAAGGCCGCAGCATCGTCACGCTGGCACGCCAGCTGGGCGAGGCCTCGATCGACGAAGCGGCGCTCGCCAAGACGCAGCCGGTGTACGTCGCCTTCTCCGCGCAAACGCGCATGAGCGGCATCAACGTCGAGCACGATGGCGTCGCCCGCCAGATCCGCAAGGGCGCCGCTGACGCGATCCGCACGCATGTGACGCTGCTGGCCGGCAAGTTCCCCGACGCCGTGTCGGCCGCCGTGGACGACGTGGCCCGCAAGGGCGGCACCCCGCTGGTGGTGTCCGACAACGAGCGCGTGCTGGGTGTGGTGGAGCTGAAGGACATCGTCAAGGCTGGCATCCGCGAGCGCTTTGCCGAGCTGCGCCAGATGGGCATCAAGACGGTGATGATCACCGGCGACAACCGCCTGACCGCCGCCTCCATCGCGGCCGAAGCCGGCGTCGACGATTTCATCGCCGAAGCCACGCCCGAGACCAAGCTGGCGCTGATCCGCGAGCAGCAGGCCCAAGGCCGCCTCGTCGCCATGACCGGTGACGGCACCAACGATGCGCCCGCACTGGCACAGGCCGACGTGGCCGTCGCCATGAACAGCGGCACGCAGGCCGCCAAGGAAGCCGGCAACATGGTCGACCTGGATTCCAGCCCGACCAAGCTGATCCAGATCGTCGAGATCGGCAAGCAGATGCTGATGACGCGCGGCTCGCTGACCACGTTCTCGATCGCCAACGACGTGGCCAAGTACTTCGCCATCATTCCGGCGGCATTCGCGACCACGTACCCGCAGCTCGCCGCGCTCAACGTCATGCACCTGGCCACGCCGGCCTCGGCCGTGATGAGCGCGGTGATCTTCAACGCGCTGATCATCGTGTTCCTGATCCCGCTGGCGCTCAAGGGCGTGAAGTACCGCGCGCTGGGTGCCGCCACGCTGCTGCGCCGCAACCTCTTGATCTACGGCCTGGGCGGCCTGCTGCTGCCCTTCCCGGGCATCAAGATCATCGACATGTTCCTGGCCGCGATGGGCTGGGTCTAAGGAGAAACTCATGGCAACCACGACACAACCTGTGCAGGCCGACGTGCCGCAACAAGGTGGTCTGCTGCGTGCGGCGCTGGTGGTCTTCGTCGGGCTGTCGCTGATCACCGGGGTGCTGTATCCGGTGGTGGTGACGGGCATCGGCAAGGCGGCGTTCCCGGCGCAGGCCGGCGGCTCGATCATCGAGCGCAACGGCAAGCCGGTGGGCTCGTCGCTGATCGGGCAGAACTTCAGCGAACCGCAGTATTTCTGGGGCCGCCTCTCGGCCACCTCGCCGAACCCGTACAACGCGCAGGCCTCCGGCGGCTCGAACTTTGGGCCGAGCAACCCGGCGCTCACCGATGCCGCCAAGGGGCGCATTGCGGCGCTCAAGGAAGCGGACCCGACCAACGCCGCGCCGATTCCGGCGGATCTGGTGACGGCTTCGGCCAGCGGGCTGGACCCGCATATCAGCCCGGCGGCTGCTGCGTATCAGGTTGAGCGCGTGGCCAAGGCTCGGCATCTGCCGGTGGACTCGGTGAAGAAGCTGGTGGCTGAGAATACCAAGGGGCCGAGTCTCGGGCTGTTTGGGGAGCCTGTGGTGAATGTGCTTGAGCTGAATTTGGCATTGGACGATTTGAAGTGAGTCGGCTGCCCGGCGGGGCATCCCCTTTTTGCCCTGCCGGCCCGACTCATTTTTTTGTCTGACCAACACCCCAAACCACCGCTAGCGCAGGAAACGCCAAACCGTCGCCGCACGATCCTTGACGCCAAGGGTCGCGCGGCGACGGTTTGGCCTTTGTCTTTTGACGTTGAGCCTAGGGCGTGTCGTCAAATCAACCAGATGACAGAAGCGGCGAGGTGAATGGCGGCCAGGAAGTTGTCGGCAGTTTTGTCGTAACGAGTGGCGATGGCGCGATATTGCTTGAGCTTGGCGAAGAAGTT